>Ga0256406_1000546_pt1 | contig 67752 bp, 48 predicted proteins | sample RumenRJG_03DNA_FD_185986 | JGI IMG/M metagenome (GOLD analysis project Ga0256406, IMG submission 185986) | Bovine rumen microbial communities from Lethbridge, Alberta, Canada - RJG_03 | ecosystem: Host-associated > Mammals > Digestive system > Stomach > Rumen | place: Canada: Alberta | collected... | reverse complement strand
TGTGGTCATTCCTTCCTTTGCTGTCGGACGCACGCAGGAAATGCTTTACTTCATCCGTCAGATCAAGGAACAGAAGCTGGTGACGGGTCACGGCGATTTTCCCGTCTATGTGGACAGCCCGCTCGCCATCGAGGCGACGACGGTATTTCAGCGGCATCCGCACGACTGTTATGATGAAGAAGCGGGTAAACTGATCCAACAGGGCATCAATCCGCTGGCGTTCTCCAATCTGCATACGGCGGTCACGGCGGATGACTCCAAGGCGATCAACTTTATCGATGAGCCGAAGGTGATCATCTCGGCCAGCGGCATGTGCGATGCCGGCCGTGTAAAGCATCACCTGAAACACAATCTCTGGCGTAAGGAATGCACGATCCTGTTCGTCGGTTATCAGGCTGTAGGCACGCCCGGCCGTGCTATTGTCGATGGCGCTGAAACCGTGAAGCTCTTCGGCGAGGAGATTGCTGTGCGCGCCGAGATCGCTCAGCTGCCCGGCATGAGCGGTCATGCAGATGACCGCGGGCTGATGAAATGGGCATCTGCGTTTACCGTGAAACCCGCCAGATTTTTCGTCTGTCACGGCGAAGACACGGTTACCGATTTCTTTGCGGGCCGGCTGAAAAAAGAACTCGGCGTCGATGCCTGTGCACCGTACAGCGGCTGGGAATTTGACCTGGCGAAGAATGTCTTCCTTGCACAGCCGGCAGGCGTCCGCATCGCGGCCGAGACGGGCGATACCCTTGCGAAGCGGAAAAAGAATGCCGTATTCGATCGTCTGGTGGCTGCAGGCCAGCGCCTGATGTCTGTGATCCGGCACAATGAGGGCGGTGCCAATAAGGATCTGGCGAAATTCGCGGATCAGATCAATGCACTCAGCGACCGCTGGGATCGGTGAGCAGACTTATACAGTACTACTGTGGCATCACTTGTGATATGGATGATTTGAAGGAGAAAATATATGAGCCTGATTGGCATTATCGGAGCAATGGAGGAAGAAGTTAAAGACCTGAAGGATCAGATGGCAGAGGTGACGGTGACGAAAAAAGCCGGCATGGATTTTTACCGGGGGACACTTTCCGGGAAGCCGACGGTCATCGTGCAGAGCGGTGTGGGCAAGGTCAATGCAGCGATGTGCACGCAGATCTTGATCGACACGTATCATGTGGACTGTGTGCTGAATACCGGCATTGCGGGAAGCCTGCAGAATGACATCAATATCGGCGATATCGTACTTTCCACGGAGGCCGTGCAGCACGACATGGATGCCACCGTCTGGGGATACAAGCCTGGACAGGTGCCCGGCATGGAGACATATATGTTTCCGGCCAGCTTGCAGCTGATCAAAAAAGCAGAGCAGGTGTGCGCGGAAGTGAACCCGGATATCCGTACCTTTCGCGGACGTGTGGTGAGCGGAGATCAGTTCATCTCTGATCACGAGGTGAAGAAAAAACTGGTTGAAACCTTCCAGGGCAGCTGTGCCGAGATGGAGGGCGCCGCGATCGCGCAGACCGCATGGCGTAATGATGTGCCATTCCTGATCATCCGTGTGATTTCCGACAAGGCCGACGGCAGCGCTGTGGCAGATGACAATACCTTCACAGCGGACTGCGTGAAGCATCTCGTGCGACTGCTGACGGGGATGGTGAGGGTTCTGTAAAACTTATACATTGTCCTCTTCGAGTACCTGCATCTCCAGGTAATCGAAGGGGATTTCGTCGTTGACGAAGTTGTCCTGCGTGAAGCGAACCTTTTTTGTCCGCTTGAAATCCCGGATATTGGATGCAAGCCAGACCGGGACAGACAGATCCCATCCGGCACATATCTCTTCCAGCGCGCGGAGTATCTTATGCGTCCGCGTATCTTCAGCGTCATCTGTGATGGTGACGTCTTTCAGCATGTGATTATCCTTCCAGATTTTACCCCAGATCCGCATGGGTGAGCTCCCTTCCTGCCTTGCGAAAAAAGCATCAATCATCTATTATGATAAAAGCGCGAAGCGCCGGGTATTGATTCCTGTATTTTTACACAGATGCAGGCTCTTTGTAAACACTCCGGTGTACTTCGCAGGAAACATCACGAAAATATGAGAGGCAGTCAAAAAACTGACATGTACGACTGACCCTGATAATGATTATGGTGAAGTATCTGTATTCTGGTACTTATGACAGGAAGTTTCGTTTCTGCTCATGCTATGTCACAGATAAAGGAGGCGTAAATGGAATTACAGAATGGAGGCGTTTACCTCGTCAACGGAACGGACGTGATCGCGGATGACGCGAATGCGGCTGCAAAGCTCGGACAGGCGGGCGTACAGACGGATAAGGCCAGTGCAAAAAAGCAGACGATGGCCTACGGCATCCTGAAGGCGCACAATGTTTCCGGCAGCATGGAACAGCTGCAGATCAAATTTGACAAAATGACCTCGCACGACATCACCTATGTCGGCATTATTCAGACAGCGAGAGCCTCGGGACTGGAGAAATTCCCGATTCCCTATGTGCTCACGAACTGCCACAATTCCCTCTGCGCGGTCGGCGGAACGATCAACGAGGATGACCACATGTTTGGCCTCTCCTGCGCAAAGCGGTATGGCGGCATCTATGTACCGCCGCATCAGGCGGTTATCCATCAGTACGCACGCGAGATGCTCGCCGGCGTCGGCACCATGATCCTCGGTTCCGATTCGCACACCCGTTACGGCGCGCTCGGCACGATGGCCATGGGCGAGGGCGGCCCGGAGCTGGTGAAACAGCTGCTCGGCAAGACCTATGATATCGCCATGCCGGATGTCGTTGCGGTTTATATGACCGGCGCACCCGTGCCCGGCGTGGGCCCGCAGGACGTGGCGCTCGCAATCATCGGAGCAGTATTTAACAAGGGCTATGTAAAAAATAAAGTCATGGAATTCGTCGGCCCCGGTGTCTCGAATCTCAGCAGTGACTTCCGGATCGGTATCGATGTCATGACCACCGAGACAACCTGTCTCTCCTCTATCTGGCGCACCGATGAGGAGACGAAGAAGTGGTATGACGTGCACGGCCGCTCTGAAGAATATAAGGAACTGAATCCGGGTGCTGTGGCATATTACGACGGATGCATCTACGTGGAGCTGGACAAGATCCGTCCGATGATCGCCATGCCGTTCCATCCGAGCAATGTGTATACGATCGAGGAGCTGAACGCAAACCTCGACGATATTCTCAATGATGTGGAGAAGAGAGCACAGGTGTCGTTTAACGGCAAGGTGGATTACGATCTCCACAGCAAGGTACATGACGGAAAGCTGCTGGTCGACCAGGGTATCATCGCCGGCTGCGCAGGCGGCGGCTTTGAAAATATCTGTGACGCGGCAGACATCCTGCGCGGACAGTACATCGGCTGCAATGATTTTACGCTGAGCGTATATCCGGCATCGGCGCCGATCTATCACGAGCTGGCATCCAACGGAGTGATCGCGGATCTGATGCAGACGGGCGCCATCGTCAAGACGGCATTCTGCGGACCGTGCTTCGGCGCAGGCGACACGCCCGCCAACGGCGATCTGTCCATCCGTCACTCGACGAGAAACTTCCCGAACCGCGAGGGCTCCAAGGTACAGGAGGGGCAGGTGGCCGGCGTGGCACTGATGGATGCGCGCTCGATTGCGGCGACAGCGGCCAACCAGGGCTATCTGACACCGGCGACGGAATTTGCCGGCGAGTATCGTCATCCGGTATATCACTTCGACGCGGACATCTATGCGCACAGGGTATTCGACAGCCACGGCGTCGCAGATCCGACGGTGGAAGTGCGCTTCGGCCCGAATATCAAGGACTGGCCGGCGATGCCGGCACTCCCGGAAAATCTGGTTCTGAAGGTTGTGTCGGAAATTCATGATCCGGTCACGACCACAGATGAGCTGATTCCTTCGGGCGAGACATCCTCTTACCGCTCGAATCCGCTCCGTCTCGCGGAGTTCGCGCTCTCGAGGAAGGATCCGCTGTATGTGGGCCGCGCCAAAGAGGTGCAGAAGGCTGAGCAGGCGCTTCAGAACGGCCAGTGCGCGGGAGAAGCGCTTCCGGAGCTGAAACCGGTCATGAAGACGATCCATACAAAGTTCCCGGCGGTGAGCCACGACAATCTTGGCGTGGGATCCACTATTTTTGCGATAAAACCGGGCGACGGCTCGGCGCGTGAGCAGGCGGCTTCCTGTCAGAAGGTGCTCGGCGGCTGGGCGAACATTGCCAATGAGTATGCGACAAAACGCTACCGTTCCAATCTGATCAACTGGGGCATGCTTCCGCTGCTCATCCCGGCCGGCGATCTGCCGTTCCACAATGGCGATTACCTGTTTCTGCCGGGTATCCGGAGCGAGCTGGAGAGCAAAAAAGAAGCCATCACCGCCTACACGGTCGATCCGGCAGCAGGCACGCTGACGGCATTTGAGCTCAAACTCGGTGCACTGACCGATGATGAGAGAGAGATCATCCTCGACGGCTGCCTGATCAATTACTACAGAAATCACTGAAACCAGGCAGGCAGCTGCCGCAGATGAACGGCGAACATTGTACGTTTTTCGTCGTAAGTGAGTCGGTCGCTGCGGCAACTGCTCTCTGAGTGACAGATACAATAGTGATCATGACACATGCAGCGTCCGTTTTACCCGAGGGTAAAGCGGACGCTGCGCTTTTTGCGCGGCAAAATTGCAACCCCATATGCTGTGAACAGCTACACATACTGTCTATGCGTCGCTTCGCACGTCGTGCTTTCGAGATGCTGCAATAAATATCAAATTGAATGACGAAGGAAGTGAAGCAAATGCCTGACAGGGAACGGATGAATAATGAATATCGCGTTCTGAAAATTCTGAATAATTGCGTGAATAAGATATATAAAATAAAAAATCAAAAATAAAATGAAAAATGTGTTGACAACGAACAAATGCAGTGGTATTTTATAGTTACAAAATAACAAGGGCTTAAAACACAGAGCTGAAAGTACTACAGCAGGGATGAGAAGAGTCCTAATTCGAGACAAAGGAGGTACAGACCAATGGGAACTCCACCGGCAACAGAACCTCGATATGATGGTGGTCTTGCATAACGGTTTCGCGCAGAAAGACCTTTATAAGTGAGAAAAAAGGAACAGATGTCCGGGCGAAAGGTACCGGGACACGATAGATAAAGGTACAGTGACAGGTGCAAGTCATATTGAGTAGGACCACAGATCGAACACAGGATGCCGCGTAAAGAAACGGGATCATTGCAAGAAGAGGAATTGCAGACCGCAAGTAGATCGAAGATATGTCACGGTAACATTTCAGTACGGCAGCAGGAAGCAGATCCGAAGGGATGACGAGGCTGCGGAGCTCAGAAATGACATACAGTTGCGAGGCAGTGTACCGCAGGGTGCATACCAGCTGGTATCGCAGGTGCATGAGTTTCAGGACTTGCGCAGATAGCAGATCAGAGGAAAGCGGAATGTTCCGGTAAGCCGCGGAATACAGGGTATTCGGTTATCGGAAGTAAAGCAGTAAATCTATCAGTCAGAAACTTAATACAGAGTGATCACTTGAATTTCTGAAACAAAATCGTATCGATAAATGTGATGGATTCCGAAAAAGAGAGGTATCTTTAAGAGCAGGAATTCACATCGATAAGTGAAGATAGATACAATTAAAGAGAAAGAGGTTCGTGGAATAAAAATGATTGAACCTTTTAGATGAGGCCGTCCTGTCAGACAGAACTTGACAGGACGGCTTCTTTTTTTTACGCGAACAGAGAGCCACATCCGATCACGAAGTGATCGAGTGTGGCGAACGTCGCGATAGCGAGATAAAACTCGCGAAGCGTGTTTTATCTCGTTGGTGTACGGTGTACAGAGATACAGATGCCTCTATCCGAGACATCTGTATTCTGAAAGGTAATTGCCACGAGCAGCTATTGCTGAATCTCCGATACATGGTAAAATGATGGTTCAGAGACCAGATGAAAACCATATATCGGGACATAATAACAGATGAATAAACATAAAATCTTGAAAACGATACTGATCATGCTGTTTGTTTTCGTGGTCAGTGTTTTGTTTTTTTTCGTCAGAGAAAATCGGACGGAGGATACCGTGACAGTAGAGGCAACCGGCCCTACGCTTCCCGTCGCCTACATGATGGTCAGTGACACAAAGGTCAATGAGATGTTCGGCGTCAGGCAGACACTGAATGAAAATGACCTGCGGGACAGTATCACGCCGATTACACAGTCGAAGGAGCTCACGTTTGTGCTGGATACGAACGGCATGAATGTGACCGACATCAGCTATCAGATCACAACGCCCGCGGATGAGGCAGTGGTAGAAAACGGCCAGATCAAAAATTTTGACAGCACGGATGAACAGATCACGGCACCATTTCAGATAAAGGAAGACCTGCGGACGGGACAGGAGTATACACTGCGTTTTACGGTGGAACTCAGCGGAGCGACGAACGTTTATTTTTATACCCGTGTTGTGCAGAATCCCGGCGTTGATATGGGGAAGTATTTTCAGTTTGCCAGCGATTTTGTGGATATGTGCCTGGATAAGCAGAAGTCGGATCTGCTGGCGTCCTATCTGGAAACCGACAGTACGATTTCCACGGGATCCTATACCGATGTGTCGATCGCCTCGACGCAGGATGACGTGTCATGGGGTGATCTGGCGCCTTCTCTGGTAAAAAAAGCAACGCCGAAGATCGTTCAGGTGAATGGCACAACGGCATATATCAGCCTCAGCTATCTGATCAGCGCACAGGACAGCAATGACCAGACGGAATATTATCGGGTGAAGGATTATTTCCGCATGCGTTATCAGTCGGATGGCAGTGTAGCCCTGCTTGATTTCCACCGGTCCGCTCATTATATTTTTGACGGAAGTCATCAGATCCTGTCATCTGACGGGCTGAATCTGGGTGTCCAGTCCAGAGATGTGAATTTCCGGGCGAGCGATGACCAGATGACGGCGGCGTTTGAGCTGAACGGAGATCTCTGGACCTTTAATTCGGAATCCGGGAAGATCACAAGGATCTTTACGTTCCGGCAGGACGACGAAGAGGGCGACAATGCGGCGGAGCAGGATGACCGCACGCAGCTGACGGACCATGGCATCGCGATCGGCAAGGTGACAAATGCCGGAGACGTGACATTTGTCGTCTACGGATATATGCCGGCGGGAAGTCATGAAGGCTATATGGGCGTGTCGGTGTGTCAGTACACGGCAGCTGATAATGCGGTGCAGGAGTCTGTTTTTATTCCGCTGAGCCAGAGCCCGTCGACCCTCATGAAATGCGTTTCACAGCTGTCCTATGTGTCTGATGACGGCTATCTGTATATGTTTTTCGGGACAGCGGTGTACAGAGTCAGCCTGTCGACGGGAGATTACTCCGTTGTGAGAGACATTATCCCGGATGGGGGCTTTGCGGCATCCAACAGTCAGCAGACGATCGCCTGGACAAATACAGATGAGAGCGGAAACGCAACCGGCATCACGATCATGGATCTCACCAGCGGACAGCAGTATCAGGTAAGCAAGCCGGAAGGCGAGGAGATGGTGCTCTGCGGCTTTATCAATGAGGATCTGGTGTACGGTCTTGTCAGACCGGAGGATGTGGGAACGGATGGCGACGGCAATACGATCAACGGCATGTATCAGCTCACCATTCAGGCGGAGGACGGTACGATCCGAAAGCAGTATACGCCGTCCGACGGTGTCGTGCTCTCTGTGACGCAGGAGGACGACGGTCTGGAGCTGCAGCTGGGACAGATGACGGGTAATGTGTATACAGAGACGACAAAGGACCATATTCTGAATAATGAACTGGCAGCGGATGCGGTGACACTGGCTGTTCAGACCTACGACCGCACGAAGATGGTTGTCTACATGGCCTTCCCGGCGACGGCATCGACGCTTCCGGAACTGCAGGAGGTGGTGGCGGATATCCGCTATACAGGCTCCGGTACGGAAACGCTCGTCCAGTGGCCGTCCGCACCGTCTGATTCGGCCGGCTATGATGTTTACACGGATGAAGCACAGCCTGAGCGCGTGACGAGCGCTGCGAAAGCCATTAAACTGGCTGATGAGGGGCAGGGATTTGTGCTGACGGCAGACCAGCGCGTTTTCTGGGTGCGCGGAGACTGGGACGGAAGTCACACCATTGATGCATCACAGGTTCCGTCCGGTGTTCTGACCTGCGGATTTGACGCGGATGCACTGCAGCAGGCTGTCGGTGACAGCTATACGGTTTTTGATCTGACCGGTGTGACGCAGGATGACTGGTTCTATCTGATCGACCGCGGGTATCCGGTGATTGCTGTCGGCGATAATAACGAGGCGCTCCTGATCCTCGGCTATGATGAAAATAATGTGTGGGTATACGACGCATCCAAAGGTGACACCTACGCCATAGCCTCGGATGATTCACGGGCAGAATTTGAAAACAATGGCAACCGGGCACTGACCTACATAGAGATGTAAACGTTGCTGGCAGAGTTGACAATGCAGAGGAATTTTACGTATGGAATGTCCCGGGAAAAATTGCGAAGTGGACAGAGAGTTGAACGCTGGTTGTCCCGGCCGGCGGAAGCCTGGCCTGCAGCATGTGATGATCACCAGCCTGGCCTGCAGTATGTGATGATCACCGGCCGGGACTGCAATGTGTATGATGATTAACGGCAGTAAAAAAGTATGAGGTGAAACAGATGGAAAAATTGGTAACAGTCAGGGAAATCTACAGGAATCGTGAAGCCTATCTGGGGAAAAATGTGCGGGTAGGCGGATGGATTCGCAATATCCGGACATCAAAGAATTTCGGATTCCTGATCCTGTCAGACGGAACGTATTTTGAGACACTGCAGGTCGTCTATGGAGATGGGCTGAAAAATTTCGGAGAGATCAGCCGGTGGAATGTCGGCGCCGCAGTGATCGCCGAGGGCGTGCTGACGGCTACGCCGGAGGCAAAGCAGCCGTTTGAAATTCAGGCGGCGGCGGTCACGCTGGAGGGAGCTTCCTCCCCGGATTATCCGCTGCAGCCGAAGCGGCACACGCTGGAATATCTCCGGACGATCCAGCATCTGCGCCCGCGGACCAATACATTTCAGGCAGTTTTCCGCGTGCGGTCGCTGGCTGCTTATGCGATTCATAAATTTTTTCAGGAGAGGGACTTTGTCTATGTCAATACGCCTCTGATCACCGCGAGCGACGCGGAGGGCGCGGGCGAGATGTTCCAGGTGACGACGCTGGATCTGGCGAATGTTCCGATGACGGAGGTGCCCGGAGAAGGAAGAAAAGCAGACTACTCGCAGGATTTTTTCAAAAAGCCGGCAAATCTCACGGTCAGCGGACAGCTGTACGGGGAAACCTTTGCGCAGGCATTCCGGAATATCTATACGTTCGGGCCAACCTTCCGGGCTGAGAATTCCAACACGACGAGGCATGCGGCGGAATTCTGGATGATCGAGCCGGAGATGGCGTTCGCCGATCTGGAAGAGGACATGGAATGTGCCGAGGCCATGCTGAAGTACGTTATCCGTTACGTGATGGAGAATGCGCCGGAGGAAATGCAGTTTCTGAACAGGTTTGTGGATCACGGTCTGATCGACAGACTGACACACGTGATGAATTCGGATTTCGGCCGCGTGACCTATACAAAGGCCATCGAGCTGCTGGAGCCGCACAACGATGCCTTTGATTATAAGGTGAGCTGGGGCTGCGATCTGCAGACGGAGCATGAGAGGTTCCTGACGGAGCAGATTTTCAAGAAGCCGGTCTTTGTGACGGATTATCCGAAGGAGATCAAGGCTTTTTATATGAAACAGAACCCTGACGGAAAAACAGTGGCGGCCATGGACTGCCTGGTGCCGGGAATCGGTGAGATCATCGGCGGAAGCCAGAGGGAAGAAGACTATGACCGGCTGGTGCAGCGTATGCAGGAGCTCGGCATGGACATGAAGCAGTACGATTATTACCTGGATCTCAGAAAATACGGGACGACAAGGCACGCAGGCTTCGGCCTCGGCTTTGAGCGCTGTGTGATGTACCTCACAGGCATGGGCAATATCCGTGACGTGATCCCGTATCCGCGCACCGTCGGGCATTGCGATTTCTGATGCGGTGGTTTCCCGCGCGATGGATATGGCAGATACAGTTATTTCCGGTACGGCGCACAGCACAGGTGCAGTTATTTCCGGTGCGGCGCACAGCGCATGTGCAGTTATTTCAGGTACAGTGCGCAGAAAAGGTGCAGTTATTTCATGTATTGAAAGGCATGACGAAACCCCGGACGCCGAGGCACCCGGGGCTTTGTCAGGCAATGTATCACTCAATTGGTGTGAAATCGGATTTATCAGCGCCACAGAGCGGGCATACCCAGTCATCCGGGAGATCTTCAAATGCAGTTCCGGGTGCGATGCCGTTCTCCGGATCGCCTACCTCGGGATCATATACATAACCGCAGGGTCCGCATTCATATTTTTTCATAATAAATACCTTCCTTTCTTGTACCAGCTTTCGGGCGGGTACAGGTCCTGATCCTGACAGGAAAATTGACTGATTGATAAACCAGATTATAATACACCGCAAAAATCAATACAAGTAAAACGCCGTGCTGCAGGTACAGAAAACTGCTGCAGAGGCAGCAAACGTTACGGTTCAGATGATGCCGGAGCCGCTGCCACAGGAGCATTTATCAGGAAGATTGAAAAATCTATCGACGAACAGTTCAGATGATGCCGGAGCCACTACCACATATGGAGGCCTGATATCCCCATGTGTCTCCGTGGCTGACAATGTGCGTACAGTAACCATAAAACAGGGCAGAATGGAGAAAAAATGGAACAGGTCACGATGGAGCGGATGGCGGAGATCGTCCGCTCGGCAGAGGATATTTTTGAGGACAGGGACGACTCACAGAAGGTTCATACCAAAGGCCGCGCGGATTACGTGACAGACGTGGATCTCCATGTGCAGCAGTATCTGTCGAAAAAACTGGCGGAGTCCTTTCCCGGGGTTCAGTTCATGGGCGAGGAAAAGGATAACAGCGAGATCAATTTTCAGAAGAGCGTCTGGATCCTTGATCCGGTCGACGGCACGACGAATCTGATCCATGATATGCGTGCAAGTGCGATCTCCCTCGGATATGCTGAAGAGGGAAAAATAAAGGCGGGCGTGATTTTCTGTCCCTTTTCAAAAGAACTGTACATGGCGGAGCGCGGCAAAGGCGCGTTTCTGAATGGCAGACCGATTCATGTCAGCCATGCAGAATCGCTCGGAGAGAGTCTGATTTCGATCGGAACCGCACCTTATTACCATGAATACGCGGACTGGACATTCCGGGTGTCGAAAGAGATTTTTCTGCAGTGCCAGGACATCCGCCGGAGCGGTTCGGCGGCTATCGAGCTTGCTTATATAGCAGCGGGCAGACTGGACGGCAACTTTGAGCGGATCCTGCAGCCGTGGGATTTTTCAGCAGGGATCTGCATCGTGGAAGAGGCCGGCGGCATCGTCACGGATCTGGAGGGCAGACTGGTGGACTTTTCAAAGAAGAGCGGGATCTGCGCAAGCAACGGACGGATACATGACTCACTGCTCAGCTGCCTGCAGGGAGAGTGAAGCCGACCGCATACAGATCGACATGGAGAAACCGTGCTGTGTAGTTTCTGTAATAGCTGTGTGGTTTCTGTAATAAGCACATCAGAGACAGGATGGAAAAAATACAGTGATGCAGCCTGTAAAATAAACGAAGCTGCCATAGACAGGACGGCAGCGAAAAACAAAGTGAAGCGGATGGAAATCAGGAGGAATGGCGGACAATGGAATTCCGACCTTGTATCGATATACACAACGGCAAAGTGAAGCAGATCGTCGGCGGAACGCTGCGCGATGAGGGCGACCGTGCTGCGGAGAATTTCGTCTCAGAGCAGGATGCGCCTTTTTATGCGGACATGTACCGGCGCTACGGCCTGCGCAACGGCCATGTGATTTTGCTGAACAGCCATGACTCGGATTACTATGAGGCGACAAAAAAGCAGGCGGAAGCTGCGCTCAGGGAATGGCCCGGCGGACTGCAGGTGGGCGGCGGTATCACACCCGACAATGCTGCGAAATTTCTCGATGCGGGGGCAAGCCACGTCATCGTCACATCGTATGTATTCCGCGACGGGCATATCGACCGGCAGCGGCTGGACCGGATGGTGGCTGCCGCGGGGAAAGAGCATCTCGTTCTGGATCTGTCCTGCAGAAAAAAGAATGACCACTATTATATTGTGACCGACCGCTGGCAGAAATTCACCGACACCGAGGTAACAGTCGAGGCGCTCACAGAACTCTCGTCATACTGCGATGAATTCCTGATCCACGCCGCCGATGTCGAGGGAAAAGCGCACGGCGTAGAGCGTGGTCTGATACCGATCCTCGCCGAAGGCGCACGCCGGGCAGCTGAGGAGGCGATTGGAAAGAAAAGTGATTCTAATACAGATATTACGGCCATTCCTGACGGGACAAAGAACAACACTGCAGATGGTTTGGCCGGGATGAAAAACGGCAATTCTGCGGAAGAATTGTCCGGCGAGATGGAAAGCTTCCCTGTGACATATGCCGGCGGTATCGGAAGTTTCGCAGATCTCGAGTGGATCCGTGAGACGGGGCAGCGCAGAATCAACGTTACCATTGGCTCAGCCCTTGACATCTTCGGCGGCAGCATGAAATTCGAGAACGTCCTGGATTTTATTCGCAGATGAGGTGCTGAGAGAAAACAGGGCCGCAAATAGGCGCGTGCGAACGAACAGAAAAACGTACAGTGAGCCGGTCGCTGTGGCAGCCGTCATCCTGTTTTGTGATATTTATTCCGGATATTTGGCCGGAATCCGGATCTCCACCTCCGTCCCTTCGCCCACGGTGCTCCTGTAGGTAAGTCCATAACGCTCCCCGTACAGAATCTGCAGTCTCCGGTGCGTATTGTAAACAGCGATCTGATTCCCCTTTCCGGTACTCACATTTTTCTTCGTCAGAATAGAAGCCAGAATGTCCTCCGGAATGCCGACGCCGTCATCGGTGACAAGCAGTACCACATCCTGATCCTCCAGCCAGCCGGTGATCACGATGGTGCCGCGGTGCGTTCCTTTTTCCAGAATGCCGTGCAGGATCGCGTTTTCCACGATCGGCTGCAGTGTAAGCCGCGGAATCTGGTATTCCGTCAGTTCATCCGGCACATCCACGACAAAGTCGATGCCATTTTCAAAGCGCATGTTCTGCAGCTGCGCATAGATCGTGACCTGTTCCAGTTCCTCGGCGATCGAGCTTATCGTTTTTTTGCGGCTGAGCGTCAGTTTGTAGAAGCGTGACAGAGACTGGATCGCCTGGTTCGTTTCCTTAATTCTTCCCTGCTGCGCCATCCAGTTGATCATTTCCATCGTATTATAGAGAAAATGCGGGTTGATCTGCGCCTGCAGCGATTTGAACTCAGCCTGCCGGAGCTCCTCCGACTGCTTTTTCTGCTGGTCCATCAGGTTGTTGATCTGCCGGGCCATATAGTTGTAGGAATCGGTCAGATCACCGATCTCATCTGTCTCCTCGGGAGAAGGCATGGGCACAGGCGGACCGTTTCTGACGCTGCTCATCTGTGCGCTGACGGCTGAAATCCGCCTGGTCAGGGAGCGGGCCATCAGCCATGCGATCAGGACACTGATGGCTCCGGCCAGCAGCCAGACGCAGATAATGCCGAAGATGACCTGATTGGCCTTCTGCCTGAGCGGGCGGGAAGGCGTTACTGTCACGAGAAACCAGTCGGCAGTTGTCAGGTAATAATAGCTGACATATACGTCTTCACCGAGAACCTTTTTAGCGATAAAACCGTTGGAACTCATCAGGCTGGACCGGATCTTGTCATAATCCATGTAATAAATGCCGGAGAGAGCGGAGTCCGTAGACGTGATCATCGCGTCACGTTCGTTGGTGATATAGGAGACGCTTCCATCAAAGTCGAGCTGAGAGATCAGTGTATTCTGCAGCGCTGTGGAGAGGAAATAGCAGGCAAGGTATCCCTTGACCGATGTCTGGTCCGCTGTCCGGATATAGATCGGACGGATGTAGGCGCAGTCTCCCAGTGATTTTTCCTCGCTTGGGGTCAGGTACATGGGCGGGCAGTACAGCGATGCCGGATGGCTTCCGGAAAAAATACCGAACCAGTACGCCGCGTGGATGTTGTAGGCCGATGAAAAAACAGACGTATCCGGATCCATATCTTCAAAACACGGATCATCCTTTGGCAGATCGATGTAGATGCGGACAGCGGAAACACCGGTGCCCTTCATCTGCTCCTTGATATCAGCGAGACAGGCCGTGGCCGCATCGGAATGAAGAAGATCCTCCAGGGGTTCCTGCAGCGTTTCATCAAACAGCGTCTGGCTGAACGACATGTCCCGTACAGTATCTGAAAAATCTGTCACGCTGTCGATATCTTTCTGAATGACAGGTGCCGTCTGCGCGGCCGCCTGCTGTTCCTCGCGGAGTGTGTCGGACGCGACCATCCGGTACATGCGTCCGGAAATGAAGATGGCGAGAAAGATCATCGGGGTCGCGGCAGCGATCAGGATGATGATGAAGAGCTTGTCGCGGATCTTCAGGTTGTCGTATGCTTTTTTAATTGAACTTATTGGTGTCTGCATCGCTATTTTCGGGAGATCCGGATTCTGCTTTTCGTGGATCTGGATAGTCAGGTTCTGTTTTTTCGTATCAGGGAAGTCGGGTTCTGTTTTCTCGTATCAGGGAAGTCGGGTTCTGTTTTCTCGTATCAGGAGAGCCGGGTTCTGTTCTCGCGGTAATCGGAGGGAGAGAAGCCGGTATATTTTTTAAAAGCTTTGCCGAAGTAATTGCTGTCGTTGTAGCCGACGCGGGCGGCCACTTCCGAGATGTTATTCCGCGGATCGGACAGCAGCTCCTTCGCGCGTTCCATGCGGAACTCCGTCAGGTACTGGTTAAGCGTCTGGCCGGTCTCGGATTTGAAAACCGTGCAGGCGTAGGAGGCCGACAGACGCGCGTATTCCGCAATCTCCTTCGTCGAAAGCAGCGGGTCATCGTAATGGGAGCCGATATAGCTCCGGATCAGGTAGACCGAGGAATTTTCGGGTACATAATTTTCCACGTCATCCAGATACCGGTTCACATAGGCGGTGAGCAGCTGGTGCAGCTCGGGAAAAGTAAAGCAGCTGCGGAAATTTTCCAGAATGTCTCCGCCGTCGGAGACGTGATCCTGAAGCTGTTTCTTCCTGCGCAGATCTTCGATAAAAGCCGCAATCCGGTAATAAAACGTCTGCACCGAGCGCTCCATCAGATCTTCATTCAGGAAAAGCGTGTCATACAGGCTGTCACAGGATGCCTTTGCCGCCTGACGGTCCGCATTCCGGAGGGCGTCCTCCAGGGCTTCCGCTTCATGCTGGATTTTTTCCTCACCACCGGATACATGACTGCCGTCATCAGGTATACCGCTGATCAGGACAGTACCGGCCTCGCGGAAAAAGCAATGCTGCAGCAGGACAACGGCGCTGCTGTAGGAAGCATAGAGCTTCTGGATGCCGGAGACGATGGACCCGGCCGCGATGAAATACGGATAATCTTCCGGGACCAGCTGGCTTAGGGCATCAGCGGCCGAACGAATGGTGGTCGTGCTGAAATCATCCTTCCGGAATACGTGAAAGACAAACAGATTCGGACGTTTTTCCGTGCTGATCACGTGCATATGCGCGGGACGGATACGGTCATGCAGAAGCTGAGTCGTTTTCTGGAGAAAAACCGGCGGCAGTTCCTTTCGCTCATCACATTGCAGAAGCATGGTAAAGGCCGCGTGAAACAGATCGGCAGAACCGTATTTTCTGCAGTAGTTCTGGCTCAGCTCCGTGACGGACTCCTTAATCGAGCGATAGGGAACCGTAAGGCAGGCAGCCAGGTGCGCCGCCTGAACCGAATCCGAGAGCGTCTCCGCGCTCCGGCTGCGCCGGATCGAGTCGCTGCGCTCCACTGCCTCAAGCACCGTCCTGCGAACCTCGTCCAGATTCAGGGGCTTTTCCACATAGCTTACCGCCTGCAGACGGATGGCAGCCTTCAGATACTCCTTGTCCGAGTAGCCGCTCATAAAAATAAACACGGTATCCGGGGCCGCAGCGTGAATGCGGTTCATCATCTCGATACCGTCCATGCGCGGCATACGCACATCGGACAGCACAATATCCGGATGATGCGCCGAAGCCATGCGCAGTCCGTCTGTGCCGTCGACCGCCGTGTATACCTGGTCAATACCCAGATCCATCCAGTCAATCGTATTCATAAGACCTGTACGCGTCAGGTTTTCATCATCAACAATCAGAAGTTTGATACCGATACCTCTTTCATTACATGTCCGGCGGAGATGCCGCCTGTTTCTACTTAATGAATACACATACTATACGACCCTTTCGTCGTAATTTCCAGTTCGAGCGGCATTAAATGCGTCACTGGCGACGAGAGGCCCGCCTTTAGCACTTTCGAAAAATTTACCCTTTATAGAAAAAAATTCCTCTTAAAACGCCTCTTTCCCCGATGCTATACTTTTCGCATATGGAAAGGAAGGAGGAATTGAGTATGTCAGAAGAGACTGTAAAAACGACATCTGCCGGTACGGCATCTTCCGCGGATGAAGATCTTATTCTGGAACTCAAAGGCATTACAAAGATATTCCCCGGTGTCAAGGCGCTGGACAACGTGCATTTCCAGCTTCGCAGGGGAGAGATCCACGCGCTGATGGGCGAAAACGGCGCTGGAAAATCCACATTTATCAAGGTTATCACCGGTGTCCATGCGGCTGAGGAGGGCCACATGTATCTCAACGGTCAGGAGGTTCACTTCAGGGGACCGAAGGATGCACTGGAGGCAGGTATTGCCGCCGTTTATCAGCATCCCACGATTTACCCGACTCTGTCCGTAACCGAGAACATCTTCATGGGACATGAATTCATCAGGCGCGGTATGATCCAGTGGAGCACGATGAATAAGGAAGCACAGAAGCTCCTGGATCGTCTGGACGCTGATTTCAAGCCGACCGCTGAGATGGGCGCGCTTTCTGTTGCCCAGCAGCAGATGGTCGAGATCGCAAAGGCACTTTCTACCGATGCGAAGATCATTATTCTCGATGAGCCGACAGCAGCACTGACAGCCAATGAGTCTGAGAAACTCTACCGCATCGTAGAGCAGCTCAGAGATTCCGGCGTTTCGATTATTTTTATCTCCCACCGTATGGAGGATATGTATCGTCTGGCCAGCCGCGTAACGGTTCTCCGTGACTCGAAGTACATCGGCACCTATGACGTTGACAAGATCACGAACGCTGATCTGATCAAGGCCATGGTAGGTCGTGAGATCAAGGATATGTATCCGAAGCCAAAGGTAGAGATCGGTGAGGAGGCGTTCCGTATCGAGGGCATCAGCCGTCTCGGCTACTGCAAAGATGTGTCTCTCAACGTACACAAGGGCGAGATCGTCGGTCTGACCGGTCTGGTAGGTGCAGGCCGTACAGAGACGATGGAAGCTGTCTGCGGTATTGCGAAGGCAAGCGCCGGCAAGATCTTCGTAGACGGCAAGGAAGTTCATATCAAGAACCCGACGGATTCCATGAAGGCCGGCATTGTGCTTCTGCCTGAGGACCGTACCAAACAGGGTCTGATCATGGACTGGGGTCTGGGAGACAACGTTACGCTTCCGATCCAGGATGAGATCGCCAAGGGACCGTTCAAGGTTAAAAATATCCAGCAGGAGCGTGAGATTTCCAAGCATTACCTTGAGGAAGTAGATACCAAGGCACTGACAATCTATGATCTGGGTTCCAGCCTTTCCGGCGGCAACCAGCAGAAGGTTGTTGTTGCCAAGGCTCTGGCGCAGAAAAATATGAAAGTCCTGATCATGGACGAGCCGACCAAGGGCGTTGATGTCGGCGCCAAGGCCGAGATCTACTCGATCATGGGAGATCTGGCAAAGCAAGGCTACGCGATCCTGATGATCTCTTCTGAGATGCCGGAGATCCTCGGCATGTCCGACAGAATCTATACGATGTGCAAGGGCAGGATCACAGGATGCCTGGATATCTCCGAGGCTACACAGGAGAGACTGCTTGAACTGTCGATGGAGCACGGTAATGAAGAAAAGGAGGCGGCTCAGTAATGGAAGAGAAGACATCCGTATGGAAGCGGTTGAGAAGCTCTCGTGAAGTCAGCCTTGTTCTGATTCTCGTGATCATGCTCATCGCGGTTGAATGCATTCAGTATTTCGGAGGAAACGGACATTTCCTTTCCCCGACCAATATCGGACAGATTTTCAGAAATAACGCACTGACCATGCTGATGGCACTTGGTATGCTCTGTGTACTGCTGACAGCAGGTATTGATATCTCGATTGCTTCTACGCTCGGCTTCTGCGGCATGGTTGTCGGTATGCTCCAGAAGAACCATATCTGCCAGAATACACTGCTGCTGTTCCTGCTCGCTGCGGTGATCGGCCTTGGCTGCGGACTTCTGAATGGTCTGATCATTGCCAAATGTCACATTGCTCCGATCATCGTATCGATGGGCTTCATGTACATCTGGCGTGGACTTGCTTACGTCGTATCCGGTAACCAGTGGGCTTCCGGTGCAGATGTTGCGCACTTTGCTGAATTCGGTAAGGACGGATCTGCAGGACCTTACATCGTTCTGATCGTTGCCTATGTGGCGTTCTTCATCATCATGAAGTGGACGCGCTTCGGCCGCAGGATCTACGCAGTAGGATCCAACTCGGAGGCAGCTTCGGTTTCCGGTATCAATGTAGATCGTGTACTGATTTCCGTTTATATGATCATGGGTTTCCTGGCAGGCCTTTCCGGCGCGCTTTCCGTATCGATTTATGCATCCGCTCAGCCGAACATGCAGTACGGCAAGGAAATGGATGTTATCGCTGCCTGCGTCATCGGTGGTGTTTCGATGAACGGCGGCCGCGGATCTGTTGTCGGAACTTTCCTTGGCGCTCTGTTCTATGCTGTACTGGCAAAGGCACTTCCGCTTGTCGGCCTCGACTCGATCTGGCAGAACCTGATCAAGGGCGTTGTCGTACTTGCTGTTGTACTTCTCAATACACTGACACAGCGTGCTATGGACAGATCTAATCTGGAAAGGAGGGAGATGTAATCATGGCAGGAAAATCAGGAAGAACCATAGACATCACCCCGAGAAAAGGTAAAATTTTCCGGTGGGAGACGGGTCTGATCTTCATCTTTATCGCCGTCATTATTTTTGGTAATATCGTATCTCCTTCTTTCAATATTAAAAGCGTGTTCATGAACATGCCGAAGTACCTGGCTGAGATGTTCATGATGTTTGCGATGGGATACATCCTGATCATCGCTGAGATCGATATCTCCGTTGGATCGATCGTCTGCCTGGCGGCAACCATGACCTGCTTCGCAAACAATGCCGGTCTTCCGATGGCTGCACAGGTGATCATCTGCCTCGGCGTCGGCACCCTCTGCGGCGTTCTGAACGGCGAAATCCTGACACATTTCCAGGAGCTGCCGTCGATGATCGTAACGCTCGGTACACAGATTATCTTCCGTGGTATCGCTGAGGTTTCCATGGGAAGCGGCGGATCGATCTCTCTGTCGGATACAAAGGGATTTGCAGCACTTGGCGGTTCCATCGGTATCGTACCGATTGCCTTCATTCTGATCATCATTGCGGCTGTATGCTTCATCTTCATCCTTTCGAAGACGACGACCGGAAGAAAAATGTATGCGATCGGTTCCAACCATACGACTGCTCTCTATTCCGGTATCAAGGTACAGAAGATCCGCAGAAACTGCTACATCCTGATCGGTACTATGGCCGGTGTCTGCGCCATGTTCATGCTGGCTACCTCCTTCGGTGCCAACACGACGACAGGCCAGGGCTTTGAGATGGATGTCATCTCGATGTGCGTATTCGGCGGCATTGCCACGACAGGCGGCAAGGGCAACCTGATCGGCGCATCGATCGCAGGTTTTACGATCGTTCTGCTGAAGATCGTTCTGTCCCTTCTGAATATCTCCGGACAGACCATCCTCGTTATCATCGGTATCCTGCTGATCGTATCTGTCATGATCCCGAGCATCAACGAGCAGATCACCAACAAGAAGAAAAAAGCTGCTCTGGCAGCAAAGGCATAATCTGCGAATTTGAAGATTTATGCAGGAAGAACGCCATGCGGACACAGTATGTTCACATGGCGTTCAAATTTTGTTCAGAAAATAATACCGATAATCGAAGAATTTTACCATTTTACGTTTTTGGGGCGGATGCTAGAATTCTTTCATGGAGTTGAGAAAACTCTTATGGTTACCCGATTGGAGGGGTACAGATTTACAAACACAGGAGGAATTGAAAATGAAAAAACAGGTAGTTAGTGTACTGCTTACAGCAGCAATGGCCACCGGAATGCTCGCAGGCTGCGGATCTTCCACAACTGCAACATCCAGCGCAGCATCATCTTCCAGCACTGCAGCAGCTTCCAGCACCGCAGCAGCTTCCAGCTCCAGCGCAGCTGAGGAGAGCACATCCTCATCCAGCACTGCAGCAGTTTCCAGCGCTTCTACTGAGGCAGTAAAATCTACTTCCGCAGCAGCTTCTACTGGCAAGGCAGATGGCACCTATGCACTGGTTCCGAAGTCAGCAGGTAACCCGTTCAACGAGAGAGAGGCTGATGGATTTACACAGGCTGTTGAGGCTATGGGTGGCACCGCTGTTGTCAACTATCCTGATCAGGCTACCGCTGATGCACAGATCACCGTTATCCAGTCTCTGATTTCTCAGGGCGTTGATTCCATCGCTGTTGCAGCTAACGATGCAAATGCTCTTTCCGCAGCTCTTCAGCAGGCTAAGGATGCAGGCATTGCAGTCTGCACACTTGACTCCGATGTTAAAGCTGCTGCAGACCGTGCAGTATTCTGCAACCAGGCCGGCGTTCAGGAAATCGGCCAGGCTCTGATGGATGCCGTTCTTGATATCTCCGGTGGCGAGGGACAGTACGCTATCCTTTCCGCTACTTCTCAGGCTACCAACCAGAACGCATGGATCGATGCCATGGAGCAGATCGCAGCTTCTGATGACAAGTACTCCAAACTGGAGCTCGTTGAAGTTGCTTACGGCGATGATGAGCCGCAGAAGTCCACTGACCAGACCCAGGCTCTGCTGACCAAGTATCCGGATCTGAAAGTTATCTGCTCTCCGACGACTGTAGGTATCGCAGCAGCTGCTAAGGTTCTTCAGGACCAGGGATCTTCCGTAAAGCTGACAGGCCTTGGACTTCCGTCTGAGATGAAGGAGTACATCGGCGACGATGATTCTCATTCCTGCCCTTACATGTTCCTGTGGAACCCGATCGACCTTGGAAAACTTGCAGGTTACACTTCCATCGCTCTTGCTAACGGAACCATCACCGGTGCTGAAGGCGAGACCTTCGAAGCTGGAGACCTTGAGGGATCTCCTTACACCATCACTGCTAACTCTGACGGCGCTACTGAGATCATCCTTGGCCAGCCTTTCAAGTTTGATCCGAGCAACATCGATGAGTGGGCTGAGGTATACTAATCTCACCTGAGATGTATACAGCAGAAAATTAACTCGAATGAAGGACGCTCTCCGGTTTCCCGGAGGGCGTCTTTTTTGCGGGCATTGAGCCCTGCCGCCTGCGGAGGTCTCGGCCTGGGAGTCTCCATGTGTTCCGTGGCTCTGACAGTGTCTGAACTGTAACGTTATACTGTGACCCGATGGCGTTTGCTGTGGCGGTACTGAGCAGTGCGTGATATGATAGACCGGAAATATACCATTGACTACGGGGTGCTGATGATGGTCGTACTGTTCTGTTCCGTTCCGACGATCATTATCTTCTTTGTGCTTCAGAAGCAGCTGGCGGAGGGCATTACCGGTGCGGTCAGATAAAATCGGAGAGAATGTGAGGAGAATGTATGACTGATTTTGATTATGCTGTTGTGAGGGATCCCCGGGTGTTCAGGCAGAACAGACTCGATGCCCATTCAGATCATCTCTTCTATCTGTCGCCGGATGCCCTGCCCGGCGACCCGTCTGACTGCCGGATGTCTCTGCAGGGCATCTGGAAGTTTCGTTATGCTGAAAATTATAAGAAGGCCGTGACGGGATTTGAAAAAGAATATTTTTCCGTCGAAGACTGGGATGATATCCGGGTGCCGGGACACATCCAGCTGCAGGGCTATGGGCACCCGCAGTATGTGAATGAACAGTATCCCTGGGACGGACATGAGGCGTTAGAGCCGGGAGAGATTCCGGAGAGATTTAATCCGGTGGGCACGTATGTCCGGATGTTCGACGTACCGGAACGTTTCCGCGGTCATACCGTGCATCTCGTTTTTCAGGGCGCAGAGAGCGGCATCGCCGTCTGGATGAACGGGACTTACGTGGGATACAGTGAGGATTCCTTCACGCCGTCGGCGTTTGATGTGACGCCTTATCTGAAGGAAAACGGGGCGAACCGCCTGGCCGTTCAGGTATTCAGGTGGACATCCGGCAGCTGGTGCGAAGATCAGGACTTCTTCCGGTTCTCGGGTATTTTCCGGGATGTGGAACTGGTGATGCAGCCGGACGTGCACATGGAAGATATCAGGATCCTGACGGATCTGAATGAACGGTTTACGCGGGCTGTGCTGAAGATCAGAGCGTCGGTGAACGGAGAGGGAACGGTGAGAATCCGGCTGTATGACAGCGACAGGAAAAGCATTATTGATGAGACGCGTGATCTCAGTAAAAAATTCAGCTGCGATTTCCCCGTAGATGCGCCGCAGCTGTGGAGTGCGGAGGAGCCTGCGCTGTATGATCTCCGGCTGGATCTCTCGGGAAGCGATGGCGTCCACCGGGAGACAGTGTGGGAAAAGGTCGGTTTCCGCAGATTCGAGATCCGTGACGGCCTTATGCTGCTGAACGGACAGCGGATTGTGTTTCACGGTGTCAACCGGCATGAATTCTGCGCGGAGGCCGGTCGGTGCATCACAGCAGATATGATCCGCCGCGATCTTATCACGATGAAGCGCAATAATATCAATGCCGTGCGTACGAGCCACTACCCCCAACCAGACGGCTTTGTACCGTCTGTGCGATGCGCTGGGGCTCTACGTGATCGATGAGACCAATCTGGAAGCGCATGGCACCTGGGATCCGATTGTCAGAGGTATGAGAGCGCCGGATTATGCCGTGCCCGGTGACAGGCCGGAATTTCTGCAGCTGGTGCTGGACCGCGCGGCTTCTATGTATGAGCGGGATAAAAATCATCCGTGCATCCTCATCTGGTCGTGCGGCAATGAATCATTCGGCGGCAGGGATATCTACGAGATGTCACGGTATTTCCACCGTGTGGACAGATCGCGCATCGTTCACTATGAAGGCATTGTTCACGACCGCCGGTACAACGACACATCGGATGTGGAGAGCACCATGTATGAGCCGGTGGCACACATCCGGGACTTCCTGCGCGTGCACCGCGACAAGCCGTACATCAGCTGCGAGTATTCCCATGCCATGGGGAATTCCTGCGGCGGCCTGAAGGAGTATACGGATCTGACGGATGAAGAACCGCTGTATCAGGGCGGCTTCATCTGGGATTTTATCGATCAGTCGCTGACGGCGAGGGATCGCAACGGCAGGAAATATCAGGCATACGGCGGCGATTTTGACGACAGGCCGACCGATTACAGCTTCAGCGGGGACGGACTGTGCTATGCAGAGGACAGAGATCCTTCTCCGAAAATGCAGGAGGTCAGGTGGTGTTACCAGACGGTGCGTATCCGCTTCGATGGGATGAAAGCGACGATCGCAAATAAAAACCTGTTTATCAATCTGAACCGGTATCGCTGTGTAATGACGCTGGCGAAGGACGGCGAGGTGATGGATACACGCGAGGACAGACTGGATGTGCCGCCCTGCGGGGAACGCACGGTCGATCTCCCGTTTACTGTTCCGGAAGCATCCGGAGAGTATGTGATCACGATCTCCTTCTGCCTCGCGGAGGATACCGCCTGGGCTGAGCGCGGATATGAGGTGGCATTCGGACAGACGGTGATCGATCGCACGGTTCCGGCGCATCCGTCTGCAGCTCCGCTGACTGTCACGGAAGGCTTCAATAATGTGGGCATTCGCGGCGGAGAGAAGGGCAGAGAGTTTGAAATCCTGTTCTCTGCAACGGAGGGCGGCCCGGTGTCGTACCGTTATGCGGGAAGAGAATTGCTGAAGCGCACGCCCCGGCCGAATTTCTGGCGTGCCATTACGGATAACGACAGGGCGAATCTCCTGATCTTCCGCGGCGGACAGTGGCGTTCAGCAGGTCTGTATGCTACGCAGAAGACAGAAAACGGGAGAGGGATAACGCCTTATCGTGTGGAGAGAAAAAAGGACACAGTGTGTGTGACGTATACGCTTCATCTGCCGACGGTACCGGCGAAGGACTGCACCGTTACCTATTGTGTGGATGGTGAGGGGACCGTCCGGACGACGCTCTCGATGGATTGCTCCGATGATGTCGGCGTGCTGCGGGAATTCAGCATGCTTTTCACCATGGATGCGTCGTATGATGACATGACATGGTACGGCCTCGGACCGGAGGACACCTATCCGGACAGGCGTCAGGCAAAGCTCGGCATCTATCATAAAAAGGTGACGGAAAACATGGCCAGATATCTGGTTCCGCAGGAGTGCGGCAACAGGGAAGACGTGCGGTATGCCAGGGTGACGGATAAAAGCGGTCACGGACTGCTTTTCACATCAGAAGGTCTGGATTTCTCCGCCCTGCCGTACCGGCCGGAGGAACTGGAGACGGCGGCGCACAGCAATGAACTGCCGCCTGTGCTTTTCACCTGCATCAGGATCGGAAGGCAGGCCGGCGTCGGAGGCGATGATACGTGGGGTGCGGATGTACTGCCGCCCTGGCGGCTGGACAACAGCAGACCGCTCAGCATCACTTTCAGTTTTCGCGGCATCTGATCATCTCAGAATCAGATATGTCAGCAGCTGTGAAGGGGGCGTTCGCGTTCCGGCAGCGCTGACGGACGGGACAGAAGAAGTGTTCATATAAGAAGTGTTCACATTCCAACCGCATTAACGGACGGGACAGAAGAAATATTCACATTCCAACGGCATTGACGGCCGGGATTTTTATGTATGATAACTGCATTATCTGATATAATAGGGCCATCCAGGACAAACGGATGGCCTTAGCTGTTAAATTCTGAGGAAAAGGCGAACTACGATGAAAAGAGTCGCGCTGTTATTTGACGGATGGAAGCGCTTTGTTACAAATGAATGGACGGAAGGGATCCAGACCTATGCCGCGCAGAGGTCACAGAGGATCTGGCAAAACAGAAGATCCGGATCAGCATGGGTATGGTCATGGCACCGGATGATACTGTCGGCAAAAATCTGGATGATTTTATCAATGCCGCTGATGCGCAGATGTATCGGATCAAGGAAGCACATCACAGCGGGAGAAGTTAAAAAACAAACAGGAGGAATAACAGATGTATATTACATGTCTTGACGTAGAAGGAGTACTGGTGCCGGAGATCTGGATCGCTTTTTCAAAGGCCAGCGGGATTCCGGAGCTGAAGAGAACGACGCGCGATGAGCCGGATTACAACAAGCTGATGAACTGGCGCCTTGGCATTCTGAAAGAGCACGGGCTCGGCCTGAAGGAAATTCAGGATGTCATTGCCACGATCGATCCGATGGATGGCGCGCGTGAGTTCCTGGATGAGCTGCGGTCCTTTACGCAGGTGATCCTGATCTCGGATACGTTTGAGCAGTTTGCAATGCCGCTGATGAAAAAGCTCGGCTATCCAACCCTGTTCTGCAATTCACTGGATGTGGCAGAGAACGGGGAGATCACGGGCTTCCGCATGCGCTGTGAACAGTCGAAGCTCTCGACGGTCAAAGCACTGCAGTCGATCGGTTTTGAAACGATTGCCTCCGGTGACAGCTATAACGATCTTGGGATGATCCGTGCCAGCAAGGCCGGTTTCCTGTTCCGCTCCACGGAGCAGATCATCAAAGATAACCCGGATCTGCCGGCGTACACCGAATACAGCGAACTGCTCGGCGGAATTCGCGGAGCGATGGGACTGTAATCAGGTTGCGGGTGGAGGCATCTGTATATCTGGACATTCTGTCAGGATATTCAGACGTAAAATATGAGGGCGGCTGTGCCTGCACAGCCGCCCTCTGCATGTGTCCGAGTGAACGACACACCGGGATTACATCAGTTTTCTGTACATATCCATAACCTGTTCCGGTGTCGCTTCTCTCGGGTTTCCCGGGTAGCAGGCATCTGCAAGCGCATCCTTTGCGAGCTGCGGCAGATCCTCTTCGCGGATTCTGTCAGCCTTCTTCGGAATGCCGACATCATCAGAGAGCTTCTGAACGGCTGCGATTGCGGCGTCTCTGTACTCTTCCTGGGTCATGTTCTCGGTTCCCTGTACGCCCATGGCCTTCGCGATCTCGCGATATTTTTCACCGGTGTAATCGCGGTTGAACTCCATGCTGATCGGGAGGAGCATAGCGCATGCCATGCCGTGCGGGTAATCGTAATGAGCGCTCAGGCAGTGAGCCATGGAGTGGTCGATGCCGAGACCTACATTGGAGAATCCCATGCCGGCGATATACTGTGCCATGGCCATGCCTTCACGGCCCTTCGGCTCGTTATTCACAGCGGCGCGAAGATTCTCGCTGATCAGACGGATCGCCTCGATATGGAACATATCGGTGATCTCGAAAGCGGCTTTGGTGATGTAACCTTCAATGGCGTGTGTCAGCGCATCCATACCTGTGCAGGCGGTGAGGCCCTTCGGCATGGAGGACATCATATCCGGATCAACAACGGCGATAGCCGGGATGTCGTTCGTATCAACGCAAACGAACTTGCGCTCTTTTTCCACATCGGTGATGACGTAGTTGATGGTAACCTCTGCTGCAGTGCCGGCTGTTGTCGGAACAGCAATGGTCGGAACAGCATGATTTTTTGTAGGAGCAACGCCCTCAAGAGAACGGACGTCAGCGAATTCAGGGTTGGTGATGATGATACCGATCGCCTTGGCTGTGTCCATGGATGATCCACCGCCGATCGCTACGATCGCGTCAGCACCGGCGTCCTTGAACGCCTTTACGCCATCCTGCACATTCTGGATCGTCGGATTCGGTTTGATGCCGGAGTATACCGTATAGGCGATGCCGGCTTCGTCCAGAAGATCCGTTACCTTGGAGGTTACGCCGAATTTCACGAGATCAGGATCAGAGGTGATGAAGATCTTTTTGTAGCCTCCGCGCTGGATTTCCGGAACGATCTCTTTGATCGCGCCGTATCCGTGATAGGAAATGTTGTTGAGTACAATTCTGTTTGCCATGTTGCAATTCCTCCCGATACATTTTTTGTGAAAAAAACTGCTACAACATTATTATATTTCAGAGGGCGGAGAATGGAATTCGTAAAGTATTTTGATTTCTGGTAAATTGTTACTATCCACCCACAGATTGTTTGCCTCAAAATTCCAGAATACAGATGCTTGCCCAAAATACAACAAAAAATATGTGAAGTGAACAGTGACAAATAACCAATGGTGCGGGGACGAAGGCGATTCTACTGTGTGGTTGAATAGTGTATAATGTCATGGGCGCAGGGAATTGACGCGTGAGAATGGTTCAGAATGGCAGGAGAACGACGATGCAGAGAGATGTGGCGATCAACGATATCTGGGACGGAAGATTTTACGGCAAAAATGATATGGCAAAAACAGGTTGCAACGGCTGTGAGGGCTGCTCGGACTGTTGCCGGAATACCGGGGATTCCATCATTCTGGATCCGCTGGATATGTACTGCCTGACGATCTGGACGCATAAAAGCTTTGAGGACATGATCGAGAAGGAGATTGAGATCCGCATGACGGATGGGATGATCCTGCCGAATATCATGGAGTACGACGAAGCACATCCGGAAAAGCCGGAAGGATGTCCTTTCCTGGATGAAAACGGACGGTGCAGCATCTATGCCTTCCGCCCGGGATTCTGCCGTCTGTTTCCCCTCGGCAGATACTATGTGGATGAAGCCGTCGGGAATACACAGGAAGAAATATCCCATGATGCAGGAGCAGAGAAATCATCCTGCAATACAGAGGCTGAAAAAAAGACCTGTGCTGCAGAAGCAGAAAAAATGTCAGGCGATGCAGCAGAAGGTAAATTGTCGCGTGAGCCATCAGAAAATGCTCAGTTCTGCGGTAAGATCACCCATGGCCGGAAACGTGGATTTTATTATTTCCTTCAGAAGGGCGAATGTACAAAAGCGGATGCTGAGCGGTATGAGGTGAAGGTCTCGGACTGGATCGGTGTGGAAGATATGGACCCATACGAAAAATTTATCTGTACCTGGCATTTCTTTCTGAAGGATACGGCAGCGCAGCTGGCGCGTTTTCCGGAAAAAGCACGGGAGCAGATTGCGCGGAGCGTGCTGCAGATCTTCTATGTGCAGCCATATGATCGCTTTCAGGATTTCTACCCTCAGTTTGAAGCGAGGCTGGCTTCGACGGAGAAGCAGCTGGCGAAGATCGGTTTCCGGTATGATGCAGACTGGTAGAGGCACACAGCTGACATGTGCTGTGTGCCCCTGTGTGAAAAAAATGTCTTTTCAAATGTATGTACGGACTTCAGGGAATCAATCAGAGTTCATCAGCGTGATCGAGAATATAACCGCCTGCCTGGCATGCCGGGCAGATGCAGTATTTCCCGCCGGCTGCCTTTGCTTTTTTCGCGTTGTCAACGAAAGCGGCAGCGCCGGAACCGAGGATCTGTTTCCCTGTTTCGGATGAGCCGAAGGCGATGGCGCCGTCGATGTCACCGACATCTTCTTTCAGCTCTTTCAGCAGAGCGGCTGCAGCCTCTGCCTGTTTTGCGGTTCCGACGGCGGCGAGGTAATCTTCGCCTGCTTTTTTGGCGCCTTCATATACGGTCGGTGCAGCAACCAGTTCTTTTACTTTGTCTGTGATAGTCATGGAATTTGCCTCCTGTATGGATTTTTCATGAAAAGCAGTTTCTGTATTTTGGAATTTAATCGGATACCTGATATTATAGCATCGTCGAATGCATTGTGTATATGTCTGCCATCGCTCTGTCGAGGCTGGAAGTTTCCATGTGTGACAGTGGCTGGCAAAGAGTGAACAGTAACTATATACGAAAGGACGAAATGTATGAAATACGACGTCATTATCATCGGTGCGGGGCCGGGGGGTATTTTTTCCGCGTATGAGCTGATGAAAAAGAGACCGGACCTGAAGATCGCTGTTTTTGAAGCGGGGCACAGCCTGGAGAAGAGGCATTGCCCGATTGACGGCGACAGGATAAAAACGTGCATCCGCTGTAAGAGCTGTTCCATCATGCAGGGCTTCGGCGGCGCAGGTGCTTTTTCTGACGGCAAGTACAATATCACGAATGATTTCGGCGGAACGCTCTATGAGCATATCGGCCGGCAGAAGGCGCTGGATCTGATGAAATATGTCGATCAGATCAACATGGAGCACGGCGGCGAGGGCACGAAGCTGTATACGACCGCCGGGACTGCCTTCGGGAAAAAATGTCTGCAGAACCGGCTCCACCTGCTGAACGCGTCGGTTCGTCATCTGGGGACGGATATCAATTATATCGTCCTCGGTAATATATATGACGAGATGAAAGACCGGGTGGATTTCTTCTTTGACACGCCGGTGGACAGGATCGAGAGGCTGGGAAGCGCAGACGCCGCGGACAGCAGATATCGTGTGTATTATACGCCCGGAGCAGGCACACAGGAATCTGCCGAATGCCATGACTGCATTGTTTCCGTCGGCCGCAGCGGCTCCAAGTGGATGCAGACAATCTGCGATGAGCTGAAGCTCGAGACGAGCTCCAACCGCGTCGATATCGGCGTCAGAGTGGAGCTGCCGGCGGTTATTTTTGCGGATATTACGGATGAGCTGTACGAGGGCAAGATCGTCTACCGCACAAAAAAATTTGAGGACAATGTCCGCACGTTCTGCATGAACCCTAACGGCATCGTCGTCAATGAGAACACCAACGGCATCGTGACCGTGAACGGACACAGCTTTGAAGATCCTGCGAAAAAGACGGAGAATACCAATTTTGCGCTGCTCGTGTCCAAGCATTTCACGGCGCCCTTTGAGGATTCCAACGGGTATGGCGAGTCGATCGCGCGGCTCTCGAATATGCTGGGCGGCGGCGTCATCGTACAGCGTTTCGGAGATCTGGAGCGAGGGCGACGGTCGACACAGAAGAGGATTGACGAGGGTATTGTGCGGCCCACGCTTCATGCGACGCCCGGAGATCTATCACTCGTGCTGCCGAAGCGGATCCTCGACGGAATCATCGAGATGATCTATGCTCTGGACCGGATCGCGCCCGGTACAGCCAATGACGATACGCTGCTCTACGGCGTGGAGGTTAAGTTCTACAATATGGAAGTGAAGCTGGATGAGAACCTGGAGACAGCCTGTCCGGGACTGTACGTCATCGGAGACGGCAGCGGCGTGACGCATTCGCTCTCACACGCCTCCGCAAGCGGTGTGTACGTGGCGGATCATATCATCGGGGAAAGTGATGATAAGAATTAACATGCAGGATTCCTTTTGTCATCTGATACATATGATATAGGTGTCATAAGTATGATAACCGGATCGCTGCGCGCTATGCGCTCTCGCGATCCTCCCTCAGCTCGGGCTTTCATGTGGCTTCGCCCCACTACGCCCTCGCTGAGGGGGCGTGTCAATAAGTCATTCACCCACTTTTGCACAAGTGCAACGTGGGTGATGACTTTTGACACTGTTATCATACATATTAGTTAACAGTTAACAGAAGCACAGAAGCATAGAGTTGAAACGTAGCCGGCAGAATGAAACTGACGATACGCCGGTTTTATCATTCATGCATAAAACACGTGTGCCCCTGCAGACCGGTACTTTTACCCGGTCCGCAGGGGCACATCTGTGTGCGGACATGAAGTCCGCTAATTACGCATGCAGTTTAAAGATTGTTCTTCGCACGCTCTTAAACAGTCTGCCGTATGGTATTTAACCTGCTGTTTCGTTATGCTGCAGATTCCGCATCAGGCGGCACCGCGCCTCCGACACTTCCGGATTCCGCATCAGGCGGCACCGCGCCCGCCGGCACTTCTGCTGTGCCGGGTCTCCAGCGTTTCCTCATACGCTTTCAGCGCATGGCGCTGCTGCGGCGTAAGGCGCTGCGGTACTTCTATGCCTATGGATACATATTCATCGCCGCATTCGCCGCCTGACCGGCTGCGGATACCTTTGCCGCGAAGCCGGATCCTGGTGCCGGACTGTGTACCTGCGGGTATGTGACAGAGCACATGTCCGTCGAGAGTGGGAAGCTCTGCTTCTCCGCCAAAGACGGCCGTTGTGTACGGTATCTGCGCCTTTGTATACAGATCGCTGCCTTTGCGCTCCCAGTCTTTATCCGGGTTAATGTGCACGCGAAGGTACAGATCGCCGGTGCTCCCGTCAGGGCGCACCCCGCCTTTTCCTTTCAGGCGTATGCTCTGACCCTGATCAATGCCGGCCGGAATGTTGACATCCAGTGTCTGTATGCGGCCGGAAGCATCCTGCAGGCGTACCCTTTTGCTGCATCCCCGGAGCGATTCGCGAAAATCGATCGTGATATCGGAATGCATATCGACATCTGCTGCCTGGCGGGAAGTCTGACCGCTGCCGCCAAACAGGTCGTCAAAAATACTGCTTCCTCCGAATCCGCCGAAGGAACCGTCGAAGCCACTGCCGCCGGAACCTCCGGAAGAACCTGTCCGGTGGAAGCCATTGCCGTCAAAAGTAAACGACGCACCGTGGAACCTGTTTCCGTTTCCGGTGAATTCCGAGAAATCTCCGAAGCCACCATTTCCGAAGCCATGGAAACCCTGTCCGCCGGCACTGCCGCCAAAACCGCTGAAACCGCGGCCGAAACCGCCGTCCTGCTGAGCCTGCTGCCATGCTTTTTCATAGGCCTCGGGGTTACCGCTCTCAAAAGCGGCCATACCGCAGGTATCATAAATCCTTTTCTTCTTCGGATCGCTCAGGACGCCGTACGCTTCGCTGACCTCCTCAAACTTCCGGGCGGCTGCTGCATTTCCGGGATTCATGTCCGGATGGTATTTTTTCGCAAGTTTTCTGTATGCTTTCTTGATATCCGCCTCACTGGCGCCTTTGGACAGCCCGAGGACGGAATAATAATCTTGCTTCATCCTGCCTTCACCTCCCATCTGTCTGAATACATGTCGTGTCCTTATACAAGAAAGTACCGGACGCACGGGAGGTTTCCTGTTCAGTCAGGAAAACCTCTTGGCTCCGTGGGTCAGGTACGAAGGGAGAAGTATCTATAACAGCAACCGGCGCAGTGGCCGGAACATGTACAACAACCGGCGTAACTGCCGGATCATGAACAACAACCGGCATAACTGCCGGATCATTCATTCAGCTGCCGCCTTCCTGTCGGGAAACGACAGCTGAAGATTATCTTCTGGATGGCGGGATCAGCCGCCTCGTCAGTTACTCAATCATGATGGTCTTCTTTGCAGGGATTTCCTTTGCATTTTCCTTATCAGGAATCGTCACCTTCAGAATACCGTCTTCAAATTTAGCCTTTACATCCTCTTCCTTGACATCATCGCCAACGTAGAAGCTTCTTGCCATGTTGCCGGCGTAACGCTCGGAGCGGATTACCTCGCCCTTGTCGTTCTTCTCTTCCTTACTTTCATTGTGCTTTGCGCTGATATTCAGATAGCCGTTCTCCAGCTCAAGGGATACATCGTCTTTCTTGTAGCCCGGGAGCTCAACTGCCAGTTCATAGTTACCGTTTTTCTTTGTGATATCGGTTCTCATCAGGCTGCTGTGTCCGTTCACACGTCTTACAGGCATCGGTTCATCAAAGAAATCTCTGTCGAGGTCATCGAAGAAATCATTCATAAATCCATCACCAAATACGCTCGGTAAATACAACATAAGTCATTCCTCCTTTTTAACGACCGTGCCTGCGCACGTCTGCTTTTATCTGCTTTTTCCGGAAGAAGTTTTTCTTCCGCCCATCACGGGGATTTTATGTCTTCCGGGAACCTGTCTGTTTGTTCCCTGTTCCTTTGAACAATTATGTTATAGTTCCGATTGTTAGCACTGTCAACAGTTGAGTGCTAATTTTTTTAAAAAATATTTCTGAGGTTACCGTTTACTCGGTATCATTTATGTGTTCCGCGGTTATGAAAGTGTTTGAACGATATCTTTTCTGGGGCGGACTTGTGCGGTGATTTGTGCTTTTGGGGAAGGGTAGCGTATAATGGGAAACAAGTAGAATCAGGGCAGGCGGTGCATGCGCGTAATACATAAAGCAAATACATGCAGGAGATACAAGGGGAGAGAAGGAGAAGTTTATGGGTTCATCAACAGATCTGCATATGCATACGGTGGCGTCAGATGGCACGGATTATCCGGAGAGCTTTCTGCAGAAAATAAAGGATGCGGGTATCCGGACTTTCAGTGTGACGGACCATGACACCATTGACGGTGCGCTGCAGGTCCGGGATCTTGCGCCGGAAAAGTCAGGGATCACATTTTTTATGGGCATTGAGTTCACCTGCCGGACGAGTATCGGAGAAGTGCATCTCCTCGGATACGGATTCGATCCGGAAAACCGTATTTTTCAGGCCGCTCTGGAAAAAGGGAAACGGCTTCGCCGGGAGAAACTGGAAAAACGGCTGCATTATCTGAAAGAACAGGGAATCCGCATTACTGATACGGAGATCGATGCCTTTTACCGCATGAAGTCCTGCGGAAAACCGCATCTGGCAACAATGCTGGTGCAGAAGGGCTATGCGAAAAATATGAATGACGCGATCCGCCTGTATCTCAACCCCTGTGACACTTCTGATCTGAAGATTACATCGGCAGAGGCGATTGGTGCCATCAACGAGTCAGGCGGCATACCGGTCTGGGCGCATCCGCTCGGAGAAGGCTTTCACCGGAGGCGGAACGGTGAGCGGTTCCAGACGATGGAGCAGTGCTATGCGCAGCTGCAGGAACTGCTCCGTCAGGGCATCCGCGGTATGGAATGCTACTATTCACAGTATGGCAGTGCGCAGATCCAGAATCTGCTGCAGGCGGCGGAGGGCTATCACCTGCTGGTGAGCGGCGGCAGTGATTATCACGGGGAAAACCGTGATGTGGTGCCGGGAACGCTGAATGCGGCAGGGAAGCCGGTTGATGATGACTGCCTCACGGTTCTCCGCGAGCTGAAAGAACGTCAGAGCAGCGGAACAGCGGAGGAAGAGGACGAGCGCGAGGCGGATGAACGGTGAGCAACTGTGCAACAGGATGCAGCGCAGAGATGTAAACAACTGCTCAGAGGGAGGAAACAGAGAAGCTTCAACTGCGTGAAAAGACCGTTGCGCTGGCGTCCGGAATAAAAGGTCACAGCGAGGACAGAAGGGATATATAGATGATACAGTTCAGACGAAAAGACGGCACAACGCTGCCGATTCTCGAGGAAGCGGCGGGAAAAATACCTGTCCTGACGTTTCCGTTGATCCGTGAGACAGGCGTGGCCGAAGGTGTTTTTACCACGCGGCTCGGCGGCGTGAGCGGTCAGGAAAAGGGACAGGAGCATCTCTCTTCCCTGAATCTCAGCTTTACGCGGGGAGACCGGCCGGAAAATGTGCGGGAGAATTTTCGCCGCGTGGCGGACGAGCTCGGTGTGACGGCGGACCGCTTTGTTTTTACCGATCAGACGCATACGGATCATGTGCGCGTTGTGACGGAGGCGGACGCCGGATGCGGGCTGACGAGGGAACGGACATATCAAGATATAGATGCGCTCGTGACGGATGTGCCGGGACTGGTGCTCAGCGTATTTGTGGCGGACTGTGTGCCGGTGGCCGTCGTGGATCCTGTCCGCAGGGCGATCGGGCTGGCACACTCGGGCTGGCGCGGTACGGTCGCAGGCATCACGGAAAAAATGATCCGCTGCATGACGGCGCAGTACGGCTCCGATCCGAAGGATCTGGTCTGTGCGATCGGACCGTCAATCTGCCGGGACTGCTACGAGATCAGTGAGGATGTGGCGGAACAGTTTGCCAGGGCATTTGCCGGTCATGAGAGCGAGATCCTGAAGGATAAACACAACGGACATTATCAGCTGGATCTGTGGAAAGCCAATGAACTGGTGCTCCGACGGGCGGGCGTGCCGGCAGCGCATATTTCTGTCACCGGTATCTGCACCTGCTGTAATAAGGAAGTTTTATTTTCACACAGGGGTGCGCACGGCATGCGTGGCAATCTGGGGGCGTTTCTTATGCTTCGCACGGATGCGTAGAGCCGGGTCATGACGCTCCGGCACGGCAGTCATGAAAAAAGCGCAGGAATGTATGGGCGGAATCAACAGATTTTTTCGTGCATATCCCAGATGATGATGATACAATGGTCGTCGGTACTTGTTATCAGAAACAGCAGAAAGAAGGATTAGCCATGAAACCGTACAGGGAAATGAGCAAGAAAGAACTGAAGGCGGAAATCGCATCGCTGCATGAGGAGTATGTGCGGTACCAGAATATGGGTCTGGAACTGAACATGATGCGCGGCAAGCCCTGCAAGGAGCAGCTGGATCTGTCGATGGGCATGATGGATGCACTGACATCGGACGAGGATCTGACCTGTGAGGATGGTACCGATTGCCGGAATTACGGCGGTCTTACCGGTATTCAGGAAGCAAAGGTTCTGATCGGAGATATGATGGAGAACAATCCGGACAACGTCCTGATTTTCGGAAATTCATCTCTGAACGTTATGTATGATACGGTTTCACGGGCTTATACGCATGGCATCATGGGCAACACACCGTGGTGCAAGCTGGACAAGATCAAATGGCTCTGCCCGGTTCCGGGATATGACAGACATTTCGGCATCACAGAATATTTCGGATTTGAGATGATTCCGGTTCCGACAAGCCCCACCGGCCCGGATATGGATATGATCGAGCGTCTGGTTGCCTCAGATCCGGCGATCAAGGGCATCTGGTGTGTGCCGAAATATTCCAATCCAACCGGCTATTCCTATTCGGATGAGACGGTTCGCCGCTTCGCGAGACTGAAACCGGCGGCACCGGATTTCCGTATCTTCTGGGATAATGCCTATGGCATGCATCACCTGTACGATGACAAACAGGATTACCTGATTGAGATCCTGGCGGAATGCAAGCGCGCGGGCAATCCGGATCTCGTATATAAATTTGCTTCTACGTCAAAGATTACCTTCCCGGGCAGCGGTATCGCGGCCATGGCAACCTCTCCTAATAATATGGAAGATATTCTCAGCACGCTGAAGCATCAGACGATCGGACATGATAAGGTCAATCAGCTCCGCCATGTTCGCTTTTTCAAGGATATTCACGGCATGACCGAGCACATGCGCAAGCATGCGGCAATCCTCCGCCCGAAGTTTGAGATGGTGGAGTCGATCCTCGATAAAGAGCTGAGCGGTCTGGATATCGGCACATGGACGAAGCCTCTCGGCGGTTACTTCATCAGCTTTGATACGATGGAGGGCTGCGCGAAATCCGTTGTCTCTCACTGCAAAAAAGCAGGCGTTGCCATGACGGCAGCAGGTGCTACGTGGCCATACGGCAAGGACCCGCACGATACGAATATCCGTATCGCACCTTCCTATCCGCCGCTGGAGGATCTGAAGAAAGCTACCGAGCTCTTCGCGCTCTGTGTAAAGCTCGTCAGCGCGGAAAAAATATACGATGACATGCAGAACGAGTCGGCACAGCCGGCAGCTGCTGAAAAATAAAATGATGACTTATTGACACGGTTATCATACTTATGACACAACATCATGAAGTATCAGAAACAAACACTCCCCTCGCGGACAGGAATCCTGCCGCTGAGGGGAGTTCTGTATATAAAAAGCTAATATGTTCAGAAATACACATACCTCCAGCCCGCAGGTGCGCATCGCTCTGTTGCGGATGGAGGTATCTGTATTTGGATAATTTATTGCGTATCAGCTGAGTTCCCTGCCGGTCAGCATCAGATAAGCTTCTTTGTATTTCGCAATTGTCTTGTCGATGACATCCTGCGGAAGATCGTAATCGCTGTCCGGATTTGCCTTCAGCCAGTCGCGGACGAACTGCTTGTCGAAGGACGGCTGACCGTGGCCGGGCTCATAGCCCTTTGCCGGCCAGAAACGGCTGGAATCAGGTGTGAGCATCTCGTCGGCGAGAACAACATTTCCGTTTTCATCGAGGCCGAACTCGAATTTCGTATCAGCGATGATGATGCCCTTGCTGAGTGCATATTCTGCACAGGCCTTGTACAGCGCAATGGTGTTGTCGCGGAGTGCGGTTGCATAGGTCTCGCCTTTGCCGGGGTATATTTTTTCAAGGACATCGATGCTCTTCTCATAGCTGATGTTCTCATCATGATCACCGATCTCAGCTTTGGTGGAAGGCGTATAGATCGGCTCAGGCAGCTTGTCGCATTCCTTCAGGCCGGCGGGAAGGGAGATGCCGCAGACAACGCCGCTCTTCTGGTAGCTTGCCCAGCCGCTTCCTGTGATGTAGCCGCGAACGATGCATTCGATGGGGAGCATGGTCAGCTTGCGGCAGAGCATGCTTCTTCCCTCAAATTCCGGTGTGCGGAAAAACTCCGGCATATCTGCTGTGTCCACACTGATCATGTGGTTTGGAAGGATATCTTTCGTATAGTCGAACCAGAATTTGGACATCTGGGTGAGAACTTTTCCCTTATCGGTTACCTTGTTCTTCAGAATGACGTCGAAGGCGGAGATGCGGTCGGTCGCAACCATGATGAGGCTGTCGCCGTTGTCATAGATCTCGCGAACCTTGCCTTCCTTGATCGGTTTGAATTCTTTCATTTTGATCCTCCTGTGATCTGGAAATCTGGAAAGACGATACGTTGCATTGCTGCTCTGTTTCATGTGATGCAGAGCTGCCGGCGGGCTTTGCGTATCCCGCGGCAGATTACGCATTCAGTATAAGTATTTCATCCGGCTTGTGCAATTACTTTATCCGGATTCTTCGTTCATCGGTCACCGTTCAATCTATGCCAGCCGTTGTCACACATGGAGACTTCAAGCCACGAAACGCTCTCACTTGTCATCGGTTTGGGAATCTCCATGTGTTCCATGACGCTGACAGTGTCTGTACTGCAACATTCATCGAGCTGCTGCGGGTTGTATTCATAGCCGGCAACCGTATTTCGCGGGCAAAATGAATAATACAGACGGCCTGAAAAGCGCGTCAGGATAGCATTTCGCCTAAAATCCAAATTTGGTTAAAACCCGCGAATTTTTGTATTATAATGTTTACCCGACGCGGAGGTGTCAGTAAAATCAGCATATGGTCATGTTATCTGTTGCGGAGGAGTGTGAATGAAAAAGGCAGAGGCGATATTTTTTGATCTGGACAATACGCTTTACAGCTACGATCACACGTCAGAGCTGGCGGATCGGGCGATCGGCGAATATGGTCGGATGCAGTTCGGCATTCCGGCAGAGCAGATCATCCGCGAAACCTATGAGAGCATGAACGAGATCATCGACAGGATGGCCGAATCCGACGCGGCTGTGCATGATCGACTTCTTCGTTTCAAAAATGTTCTGGTGAAGCATCATCTGCCGGTCTTCCCTCATGCGCGTGAAATGTATGAGCTCTACTGGGGAACGCTGCTCGAGAACATGACGCAGGAGCCGGGGGCGTTTGCTTTTCTCACAGAGCTGAAAAAACGGGGATATCGTCTGTACTGCGCCACGAACATGACAAGCCGTATTCAATATATGAAGATTCAGAAGCTTGGCATGGGAAGCCTGTTTACGGATATCATCACGAGTGAAGAGGCGTGCGCCGAAAAGCCACAGAAGGCATTTTTCCTCTACTGTGCCGGGGTGGTCGGGGAAAAGCCGGAAGACTGTATTTTTATCGGGGACAACTACCGGCTCGATGTGCTCGGTTCGGAGAGCGCCGGCATGCGGGGCATCCATTATCAGACAGAAGATCTCGCGCAGCGGCACAGAAAGGCGGATCCGGGCGTTCCGGTGATCACGGATTACCGCGATCTGGACAGGTGCATGGCGCTGATCACGGGATAACATAAGAAACGAGACAAAGTAAAGGCTGATCAGGAGCTTTTGCAGTTCCGGCATTTCCATCCTTCTGTGATGCGAAAAGCCGGTGAAAAGCAATATCGTGGACAGGTGGTTCGGCTGTGCAGGGGTCGGATCAACCGTGCATCTGACGCGAAGTCCACGTGGTAATACAGACCTGCCGCTTCGAACAGGCGGAGCAGTGCGGTTATGGGGGAAACGGAATCCTGGAACTTATCATCATACAGATGGGCATAATGAGATGAAAATTGAATTTTCCTATGAAAAAAAGAACTGGATCGGCCTGGGAATTGCCGCAGCAGTCGGCATTCTTATGTACATCGCAACCAGATACCATATATGGGCTTTCTTTATTTATATGGCTGTGATGTTCGCCATCACAAACCTGAAGTTTACCTTCAGTAAGGATCATCCGATGCCGTGGCTCTGGACACTGGTTCTCTTCATTCCGGGATCGATCCTGACGACTTTCTGCGTGCAGATCCTCATCATTGATCCGGAAGGATGGCTGATCTACAGGAGTGAGGGCATCAAGCAGTTTTACAACGTGCTGATTGCGCTGGCCGTATATTTTTTCTTCCTGGCAGTGTTCAACAGGCCGACGATGGCTGCGACGACGGCGCACATCATTCTGGTGGCGCTGGCGTACGTGGATTATTACGTGTACCTGTTCCGTGGCAATGAGATTACGGTCGCCGATGTGGCGACGGTCGATACGGGCATTTCCGTCGCGGCGGAGTATCACTGGTCGCTGCACGACAGAGGTGCGCTTGTCATTATGCTCAGCATTATTTTCTGCGTGCTGCTGCATAAATTCAGAGAGGTCCGCTTCAAAAATAAATGGCTCCATCGCGTCATCGGCGCCGTGGTGTTTATTGTCCTGATCCATTACGTGCTTACGCAGACAGATACGCTGGAGACGCAGACCTGGGAGCGGCACGCGAGCGAGCAGGAAGGCTTTATGCTGAATTTCCTCATGAGCATCCGCGACAGCTTCGTGAGTGAGCCGGACGGCTATTCCGAGGAGACGATTGCGGATCTGGAGAAGAAGTATGGCGATTCGAGTGCTGCCGTGCAGAATGTAACGACAAACAAGGATGTCAAGGACCCGACGATCATTGTGATCATGGATGAGTCGTTTGCTGACCTCGGCGTTCTGGGCAACATGACGACAAATATCGGCGATTACATGCCGTTCATTCATTCCATGAGTGAAAATACCATCAAGGGCTATGCGCTTTCCTCTGTCTTCGGTGCAAAAACGCCGAACTCCGAGTGGGAGATGCAGACGGGCAACTCCATGGCATTCCTGCCGGCGGGATCTGTTGCCTACCAGCAGTACATGCGGGATGATCCGACGTCGATCGTGTCCACGCTGAAAAATGACGGCTACACAGCCGTGGCGATGCACCCGTATATGTCGACGGGCTGGCGGAGAAACACCGTTTATCCGAAGCTCGGATTTGATGAGAAATATTTCCTCGATGATCCGTCAGGATATTTTGACGAGACGAAGACGCTTCGCAAATACGTCACAGACCAGGAGCTCTTTGACAAGATCATCGACCGGTACAAGCAGAAGAAGGATGATGAGAAGCTGTACATACTCGGCGTGACGATGCAGAACCATGGCGGATATGATGATTATTATCCGAACTTCGATACGTCGGTCCGTTATCAGTCGATGCTCAGCTTCCCTGATGTTGACCAGTATCTCACCTGCGCCAACGCGACAGATACGGCCGTGAAAAATCTGATCACGTACTTCCAGGGCGTGGATGATCCGGTGGAGATCGTGTTCTTCGGTGATCACCAGCCGAGTCTGGACAGCGGATTCTACCAGACGCTCAACGGCAAGGGCATGAGCGGTCTGACGATGGATGAGCTGGAGGATTTCTTTAAGGTTCCGTTCTTTATCTGGACCAACTATGATTCAGACGCTGTGACCTATGAGTGCACAAGCTTCAACTATCTCTCAACGCTTGCCCTCGAGCGGGCAAACATCGAACTGCCGCCGTACAATGTCTTCCTGTCGAACCTGATGGAGAAGATCCCGGCCATGAATGCGAGAGGATATTATTCCGAGTCGCTGGGAAGATTTATCCATTATGAAGATGCGACGGGAGAAGAGGCGGAATGGCTGGACAACTATAATATTCTGGAGTACAACGGAGTTTTCGGTAAGAAAAATACGAGCAGCGTGTTCTTCCCGTATATCAAGTCCGACAGTGTTAAGTCTGGCAGCAGTGAAGCGGCAGGATAAAACATTGGTATACCCTGGCATCCTGTTATCATCATTGCCGGGTCAGTGATGCGCATATGTAACAGAGATACAGGGTTCAACAGTTACGTCAGCCAACCACCGACGCCTGCGGAGGTCTCGGCTTGGGAGTCTCCATGTGTTCCGTGGCTCTGCAGTCTGAATGATAGCATTTAACAGAGGTGTATGCTATGAAAAACAGAAATCTCGTCTTCGGCGGCATTGTGCTCGCAGCCGGAGCTGTTTGCGCGATAGCGGGTATCTGCGTATCTGCGGATAATACACAGCTGTATATCCTGCTGGAGGTGATCGCTGCAGCACTGATCCTTCTGGGTATTACGCCTCTCGTTCGCGCATATCAGAACAGGAAAGATCGCGGAGAAACGGGAACGGACCGCTTTCATGCATATGCGGACAGGCTGAAGGACTACTATGGCCAGGCTGCCGGGAATCAGCCATCTGACAGCCGGAATGGCTTTGTTCCGCCCAATGGATGGGTGCTGGCGGAGATCGTCGGGATTACGAGAAATCTTCGCGGCAGCGGGAATGAGCGTGTGGAGTATTATGTGATCTGCCGCTATTATGACGGCGTGACACGCACAAATCAGACATTTACAAGCAAGGCACTGAAGGATTATCCGGGGAAGGAGATCATTGGTAAAAAAGTGAAGGTGATCTTTCATTCAAAAAATCCGGAGGACTACACGGTGGATCTCGATTCCATACAATAATGCAGAACAATACAAAGCCGGGTAGAATATAGTGAGAATGTAAAAGTACATTCCTGACGTTATTATATTTTGACTGATTGTACCTTGTGCAGAGGCAGATCGTGCGGAAATAAATGAAATGGGTTGCCTGCTGTAACTGATAAACAGGGAGAAGTGCGGACATGCACGAGATGAGTTACATGCTGCGGCTGGCGGATCTGGCGATTCGCAGGGCAGAGGAACAGCACGCGAAAAGAATTACAAAGATCACAGTAGATGTGGGCGAGACGAGCGGCGTAATTCCGTATTACCTGCAGAAGTATCTGCCGGAGGCGGCAGCGGGAACGATTCTTGAAGGTGCCAGGATGGTGACGAGGGAAATCCCGGTGACTGCCGTCTGCTCAGACTGCGGAACTTCCTACAAGCCTTCCCGCGAAAATAATTACAGCTGTCCGTCATGCGGAAGCATTCGTGCGAAAATGACGGGTGGACGCGACGTCGTTCTGGCGTCGATGGAAATTGAGTAGGACATCTGATTCATACATGTTTGCGTCGATCACACATACAGTTTTCTGTCCATGCTTCGCATGTCCGAAAACTCCTTGCGTGTCGGCGGCTTAATACAGTACAAAAGCAGCTGCCGCAGATGACCGGTGAACATTGCACGTTTTTCGTCGTGAGTGAGCCGGTTATCTGCGGCAGCTGCTGTCGTTTATTTTGTTATCAGGCAAGTTTCATATCGCCGTCTTTTACCCAGCCGAGTTTCCGGCAGATCATATTGATCAGCGGGCAGATCACCCCAGGAAGAACAAAACTGATCAGGATGAGGCCGGCCCAGTCGAATCCGGTGATGGCAGCTCTGCTGCCGGCTTCGATATCATTCAGCCACCCCTGGAATACGCCAATCTGGCCACAGAGACCGCAGGTGCCCATGCCGGCATCAATAGACGGCCCGTTCATTTCCAGACGGAAGAGGCATGTGGCAATGGGGCCGGTGATGGCAGATGTCACGATCGGTGCGATCCAGATCCGGGGATTTTTGACGATGTTCGGCATCTGCAGCATGGAGGTGCCGATGCCTTGAGAGACAAGACCGCCCCAGCGGTTCTCGCGGAAACTCATCACGGCAAAGCCGATCATCTGTGCACAGCAGCCCGCGACGGCAGCTCCGCCGGCCAGTCCCGAGAGGGAGAGGGCAGCACAGATGGCAGCGGAAGAAATCGGGAGCGTCAGGGCGATGCCGACGAGAACGGAAACAGCGATACCCATCCAGAACGGCTGCAGAACAGTCGCGGCATTGATCACGCTGCCGACCAGCATGGCCAGTTTTCCAAGCGGCGGAGCAATCAGCCAGGACAGAAAAACACCGACGCCGATGGTCACCAGAGGCGAGACGAGAATATCCACACGCGTTTCTCCGGCTACCATTTTGCCAATCTCAGCGGTAATGATGGCGACAAAGAGGACGGCCAGCGGGCCGCCGGCACCGCCGAGAGCATTGGAAGCAAAACCAACGGTAACGAGTGAGAACAGAACAAGAGGCGGACATTGCAGTGCGCGTCCGATGGCGACGGCCATGGCGGGGCCGCTCATGGCCATGGCAAGACCGCCGACGGTGTAGTCACTTCCGGCGATGGTCGCCACAGGCTGAAGCAGGAAGGGAATGTTAAAAAGCGTGCCCAGTGTGTTGATGATCGTGCCGACAAGCAGGGAACAGAAGAGACCCTGTGCCATGGCGCCAAGTGCGTCGATACCATAGCGCTTCAGTGAAATTTCAATATTTTTTCTTTTCAGAAAAGCCCTGAATCCTGATTGCTTCTGCTCCGGTTGGGCCGGTGATGCTTCTGTCTGCTGCATGGGAATCTCCCTCCTTATGAAAAATGCTGGAAAATGCTGTCATCTGTCGGAGACGCATGTTGCCGGCGAAACCGATGATGTGTTAAAAAAATATCAGGCCCTATTATACCAAAATCGCGAATAGACGTAAAGACTGCCGGCAGGTATACTGTACATGTGTCTGCGCGAATGCATGGCGGTGGAGAAAGACCCGGAGATATGCACAGCGGGAAACCACAGAAATAATCTGAAGCCAATCAATAACGTGGAAACTGGGAGAACGATACATGGATGAGTACAGAATCCTAAAGAACAGGACTTATCTTTACCTGACGGAATTTTTTTCCGGCATGGCAGTTATGGCGGTGGAGCTCGGCGCGAGCCGACTTCTGGCGCCGTATTTTTCCTCATCGCAGATCGTGTGGACGATCATCATATCGACGATCATGATCGCGATGGCGCTCGGCAATATCTATGGAGGCAGATCAGCGGATAAAAATCCTGACCCGGACAGACTCTATCGCCGGCTTCTGATTGCCGCGGTGTGGATCGCAGCCATTCCGGTGCTCGGAAAATACATCATCATCGGTATCACGGGCCTGCTGGTGATCACGATCAGCCAGAACCTGCTGATCATCGCCGGATTTCTGGCGTGCCTGGTCATCTTTGTTTTTCCCTGCTTTCTTCTGGGAACGGTGACGCCGTCGCTGACCAAATTCGCCGTGCGCAGTCTCGACGACAGCGGAAGTACGGTCGGCAGACTGAACGCCGCCAATACGATCGGCAGCATTATCGGCACATTCACACCGACGTTCATCACGATTCCTGCGGTCGGAACGGCTGTTACGTTTCTGATTTTCTCCGGTGTCGTTCTGGCGCTGGCACTCGTTTATTTTATCAGCAGAAAAAAATATCTGATCCGCTGTCTGATCGCGTGCGGGCTTTTCGGCGTGTGCAGTATTTTCGGACATGCGGGGAATTTCGCCTTCTGGGAAAAGGATCTGACCTACGAAGGGGAATCGATCTACAATTACCTGCAGGTAAAAGAGGACAGCGACAACGTCATCCTTTCCACCAATGTCATGTTCGGCGTGCAGTCGATCACGAAGAAGGACGGAAGCCTGACAGGCATGTACTATGATTATGCGATGCTTGCGCCCGTGATGGCGGGGATCACGCCGTCCGGAGAAGAAGCCGGAGCTGCCACTGCTTCCGCGGAGACAGATACATCAGGATCGGAGGACGCGGGAGAAGAAGCAGGTGCTGCCACCACTTCTGTGAAGACAGATGCATCGAATGCAGAGGACACAACGGAAACAGATAACACATCGGATACAGGCAACAGACCGAGCCTCCTGATCCTGGGCAACGGCAGCGGCACCTTTGCGCGCGAATGCGAGAAATATTTCGGCGCAGACATGGATATCAACGGCGTGGAGATCGATCAGAAGATTACGGATCTGGCGCGAGAATATTTTGACCTGCCGGATAATGTGAATGTCACGACCTATGACGGCCGGGCTTATCTGGAGGCGGATAAAAATAAGTATGACGTGATCATGGTTGATGCGTTTCAGGATGTCTCCGTTCCGTTTCAGATGTCTTCCGTTGAATTTTTTACCATGGTAAGGGACCATCTGAAGGACGGCGGCGTCATGGTCGTCAATGAAAATATGCGTGCGAGCGGCGAGGGCAGCATCAATGAATATCTCTCGGATACCATCGCCAGCGTTTTTCCTTATGTAAGTACCGTCGATGTGACCAATTATACGAACCGGGAGCTCTTTGCCTCCGTGAAACCGGTCTCCGGTACAGAAGTGAGCAGGCGAATCGCTGCGATACCGGATGAGGATCTGCGCGCCCTGCTGACAGATGTGTGGGCGAATACAACGACGTATACAGGGGGAGATCACATACTTACCGACGACCGGGCGCCGGTCGAGCTTCTCTCCATGCGTGCGGTCGATGAGATCATCCGGGATGAGCTGGCATATTATAAGCAGGTGTTTAAAGAGCAGGGCATTGCCGGACTTCTGTCTGCGTGAATGTCGGCGATAACCGGCCGGGTGATAGGACTGTGTGCGTCCTGCACAACGGCGCACGGCCATATACGAAGTGAGGCACCGTGCACAGTCCGGATGTTTCTGAACGTGAACGGTGTGATGCGCCATGTGTGATATGAGAATGTTGAGGAAAGTGGTGATCGGATATCATGAGTGATCTGATGTTCTGTCTGAATGCGACGCTGCCGGTATTTTTTATGATGGCACTGGGATATATTCTGCACCGGATCGGCTGGGTCAGCGATGCCTTTGCGTCCGGCATGAATTCTTTTGTCTTTAAGCTTGCGCTGCCGGTCAGCCTGTTCACAGAGCTTTGCGACGTCGACGTGGCTGCCGTCTGGGACGGCTGGTATATCCTGTTCTGCCTGGTCGTCACTGCCCTCAGTATCTTCATAGCTTTTCTTTTATCGTTCCTGCTGAAGGACAAAAGCGTGCGCGGAGAATTTGTACAGGGCGCTTACCGAAGCAGTGCGTCTCTGCTGGGCATGACTTATCTGGAAAACATGTACAGCTCGGCGGAATCAGGCTCTCTGATGATGCTGGGCTCTGTGCCGCTGTACAACGTGGCTGCTGTCATTGTGCTGTCGCTGATGCCCGGATACCTGTCAGAGACCGCAGATTCCCGGGGCGGAGCGGGAGGTTCAGGAGACTCAGAGAACAGCACCGTCACTGGGAACGGAATGACAGTTGCAGGCTCAGGAGACAGAGAGAATGGCACTGTCACTGGGAACGGAATAGCAGTTGCAGGCTCAGGAGACAGAGAGAACAGTACCGTCTCCGCTGACGGAAGAACCATAGAAACAGGAGGTAAATCCGCTGGGGTGGCAGGCGGCCGCGCGGAAGGCCTGGATGGCGCGCGTATGAAGAAAACGCTGTACGGCATCCTGACGAACCCCATTATCTGGGGCATTTTTCTTGGATTCGGCTGGGCGCTCCTGAAGCTGCCGATGCCGCAGATGCTGGATACGACGCTGAATTACATCGGCCGCTGCGCCTCGCCGATGGGGCTTCTTGCCATGGGTGCCAGCCTTGATTTCAGTGCGCTTACGAAAAAAATAAAGCCCGTCATCGGGGCTTCATTTCTGAAACTGATCGGTTTTCCGCTCCTGTTCATGCCGCTGGCTGTGCTGGCCGGTTTCCGCGGACAGGAACTGGCTGCGGCACTGATCATGACCGGATCAGCTTCAACCGTCGCCGGCTATGTCATGGCGAAGAACATGGGTCACGAGGGAACTGTATCGGCGGGAACGGTTGCGCTCACGACCTTGCTGGCATCCTTTACACTCACCTTCTGGCTCTTCGTCCTGCGAATCCGGGGATATCTGTAATCCTGAAACGGGTACTTCCCATCCGAAAACCTTCGCAGACGCCGGCGCTTAACGAACCCGACCACAGGGAAGGGTGAGTTTAGCGTCCGCTGCGTCGAGAAAGAGCGAAAGCGATTTTCGGAGGGAAGTACCCGTTTATTATTTGTCAGTCATTTTCAAAGAGAGGCCTGTGGACCTGTATCAGAGGATATCGTCCCTCTTCACATACCCCGGATTCTCCGGCGTACCGATCACCTTATCCACGTGCAGGATCTTAGCCCATTTATCAACCACCTGATATTCCACATCTGCATTTTTTCCGATGGTCGAGTAAGCGAGAACAACACTGTTCCGGACCACGGCGCCCTCTTCGATGGTGACGCCACGGCCGATGATGGAATTTTCAACCGTGCCGCGAATGGTACATCCGTTGGAGATCAGAGAATTCGATGCTCTGCCGGTGTCAAAATAGTTTGTCGGCGCGGAATCCGTCGTTACTGTGTAGATCGGCCAGTTCGGATTAAAGAGGCTGTGAGCTGTCTCAGGGTTCAGCATATCCATATTGGCTTCGTAGTAGCTGCGGAAATCCGAGCAGGCAGCCACGTAGCCATGGTGCAGAATACCACGGACATCATAATCACCGCTCTTGCAGGCGTGATCGACAGTCTGGGCCATGGTATATACGGAAGAATATTCTCTGGACTTGCGGATGAGGTCGATAAACAGATCCTTCTTCATGACATAGGTGTTCAGGAAAATATTCCTGCTGGCTGCTGTGCCACGGTTCTTATCAATGGAGAGAACACCCTTCTGACGGTTCAGGTTCAGCGTATTGCAGTTGATGAAATGGTCCTTTGCATTGTTGACACGGTGGTACAGGCAGGTGATGTCAGCACCGGATTCAACATGCTGATGGAGCAATGCGCTGTAATCCTGAGAGTAGATCATATAGCTCGGAGCGATGATCACGTAATTGTTGGAACTTCTCTCAATAATATTGATGTTTTCCGCATATGCCGCGACATCGGTGTTGTAAATGTCGTTGACGGTGCTGTTATTGGAGAAAAGCACCTGCAGCTTGCCTTTCTTGGAATTGATATTGAAGGCATTGCCGTTGCTCAGATGCTCCGCCAGGGAACGCGGATTTTCGCGTACATAGACCTGGATGCGGTCAATCTCGCTGTTGCTCATGTTTGAAAGCGGAAAATCGATGACGCGGTAACGTCCGGCAAAGGAGAAAGCGCCCATCGGACGGTAATCCTGCAGGCCCTCCACGCGCTGACGGTTGGCGGACGATGTAATTATTCCCAGTGCATCACACATATCAGGTTTCCTCCTTTCCAGCTACGTTATCGGCGACAAGTTCGATATTCTCGCTTCCTGCTTTGCCGACCTTTGCCCCTGCGCCGATCTCTACGTTATCAGCGACGAGCGCGCGGACGACGGAAGCACCTTCGCCCACCACCGAACCGGGCATCAGGACGGAATCGACAACCTTTGCGCCGGGTTCGACCTTCGCACCTGTGAAGATCACAGAATTCGTCACATCACCCTCAATCACGCAGCCCTGCGTGATGTAAGCACGGCGAATATGAGCATCCGGACCGATATACTGCGGCAGACCGCCCATATCCTGTGTGTAGATCTTCCAGGAGTTGTCGGAGAGGTTCAGACCGGAATTCTCATTGAGAAGGTCCATATTGGCTTCCCAGAGCGAATCGATCGTTCCCACATCTTTCCAGTAGCCGGTGAATTTGTACGCCCAGAGCGTACGTCCGCTGTTCAGCATGGTGGGGATGATATCCTTGCCGAAGTCATGGCTGGAATTCGGATTCTTCACATCGGCTGTGAGCAGACGGCGGAGTGTCTTCCAGGTAAAAATGTAAATGCCCATGGAAGCCAGATTGCTCTTCGGTTCAGCCGGCTTTTCCTCGAATTCCTCGATCTTTCCCTCTTCATCGGTGTTCATGATACCGAAACGGCTGGCTTCTTTCATGGGAACCGGGATAACCGCAATCGTCGCATCAGCCTTATGCTCCTTGTGGAAGTCGAGCATTTTGGAATAGTCCATCTTGTAGATGTGATCGCCGGAGAGAATCAGCAGATATTCGGGATCATAATTGTCGATGAAGTCGATATTCTGCGAGATGGCATCGGCGGTGCCTCTGTAGACATCCAGATCAGCGTCTGCTTTTTCACGCGGAGGCAGTACATAGACGCCGCTGTTAGCCGTATCAAGACCCCAGCGTCTGCCTGCTGCCACATAGCTGTTAAGGAGAACAGATTCGTACTGCGTGAGAACACCGACCACATCGATGCCGCTGTTGGCACAGTTACTGAGCGGGAAATCGATGATGCGGTATTTGCCGCCAAAGGATACAGCCGGTTTAGCCACCTTGTTGGTGAGGGCTTTCAGACGGCTTCCGCGTCCGCCGGCGAGGATCATGGCGAGCATACTATTCTGACTCATAAAATATATACCTCTCTTTCCTCGTTTTTTGTAGCTTTTGCACATAGATTTTCGAAATTCACCCATCTATTTGTTAAGTATATCCTATTTATGACGTTTGGTAAACGCCTCATTATAAATTCTGAGATGAATTCTTGCTAAAAATATGTAAAAAAATTACGTGCACCATGTCAAAACCCATGGAAACTGCATACGGGCGGTTGCGTGACCTGTGTTCCGGGAGGACAGAGCGGCTCCTGTGCTGTGTTTCCACTTTTGAAGGACAGAGCGATTGGTATTCGGTTTTTTATTTCTCTGGCAGCATAAAAGAAATCTCGTTGAATAAATCTTTCAGGCTGATTTTGCATCTTCCGTCCCAGATCAGTACGGGCACTTCGTCGTTTTCGCCGTACAGCTTTGGCATCTCCAGGTGTTCGAGGTCGTACTGAACAAGCTGCTTTTTCACCGGATCAAGAAGCCAGTATTCGCGGACGCCTGCGTTCGTGTATTTGGACAGCTTCAGTGTGAGATCCTTCTTCCTGGTGGATGGAGAGAGAACCTCCAGAATAAAATCCGTTGCGCCGTAAATTCTGCTGAATTTCAGCTTCTCCCGGTCGCAGAGGATCATGACGTCCGGTTGCACAATGGTGTAGTCGTCCTGGTCAAGCTGTACATCCACAGGGGCAATGAAGGGATAGCAGGACCCCTTGTTCTCCTGGACAAAATTAAGAAACCGGGCGTAAATCCAGCCGGCTGCGGCCTGATGAAAAGTCGTTGGCGCGGTCATATCATAGAAGACGCCGTCAATCAGCTCCACGCGGCGCTCTTCCGGCAGGGCGATATAATCAGAGATCGTATAGCGCTTGTCGTGATTTTCCCCTTCTGCGGGCCAGGCGGGAGCTTCTTCCTGGACAATACTGTCATCGGCTGCGGCGGCATGATATCCGCTGCTGTTCTGCGGAGCAGCGTGATCTGCGGAACCGGTATTTTCCCCGGAAGAGGAAAGCGAGTCCGGTGAGAGAAAAAGACTTGTCAGCGCCTGTATGGTCGCTGCGCGGGGGGCCTTCGTTTTACCGGAAAAAATTTTCTGAAGGGTGCTGACCGGAATGCCGGTCCTCTCAGAGATCATCTGATTTGTATAGCCGCGTTCGATCTTTATTCTGTTCATTTCGTCGATGGTCATAGGTGTTCTCCCTTCTGCGTCCGCACGTCATCTGCGGAAGTGGGTAGCTGACGGACAGTCCCGGCGAATAGAGTTCCGATAAAAATCTACGTGTGGGAAGTCCGGGTAAGTATGGCTTTAGTAACTATTATATACATTTACGTCCGTAAATCAACCATAAAAATGCAAAATAATCATAATAACACCATAAAATAACCACGACAGACTGGCCTTCGCGTGTGACGAGCCTGTCTGCGATTCGAAGAACTTATACATAAAAGTTAGCACTCGATAGTTGACAGTGCTAACAACTGATGCTACATTTCTTATGTGTGCAGAAACTTCCTTACAATGCAGACAGAATTTCCGTGTTTTATACACGATGCAGAGGTTTCAGCACCATACAGAACATGAAAGTATATTTGTGAAATACAGAATGGAACAGAAAGGGGGCGTCTGTATGCAGGCAGATCTTTTTACACAGAAATCTGTTGAGGCCATCAACCAGCTGGAAAAGACAGCGATGGATTTCGGTAATCAGGAAATTGAGCAGGAGCATCTGATGTATGTTCTCCTGACGCAGGAAGGCGGGCTGATCCCGCAGCTGATCACGAAGATGGGCCTCGACGTCCATATGGTCACACAGGACATCGAGTCGATGATCGGCAAACGCGTGAAGGTACAGGGCGGTTCTCCATACGTAGGACAGTATCTGAACAATACACTGAATTACGCCCAGGATGAGATGAAGCGGATGGGAGACGAGAGGATCTCCGTGGAGCATCTCTTTATGGCCATGCTCCGGAATCCCAGCCCTTCCATGAAGGAATTTTTCCGCCGGAACGGCATCACCATGGAGCGGTTCCTGCAGGCGCTGCAGAGCGTCCGCGGCAACCAGCATGTGACGACCGATACCCCGGAGGAGACGTATGACGCGCTCCGGAAATACGGCGAGGATCTCACGGAGAAGGCGCGCGATCAGAAGATGGACCCGATCATCGGACGTGATGAGGAGATCCGGAATGTGATCCGTATCCTCTCGAGAAAAACAAAGAACAACCCGGTGCTCATCGGTGAGCCCGGTGTCGGCAAGACGGCCGTCGTTGAGGGACTTGCCCAGAGGATCGTGAAGGGCGATGTGCCGGAGAATCTGAAGAACAAGACGATCTTCTCCCTTGATATGGGTGCGCTGATCGCAGGTGCGAAATATCAGGGTGAGTTTGAGGAGCGTCTGAAAGCCGTACTGAATGAGGTGAAGAAGAGTGAGGGCAACATTCTCCTCTTCATCGATGAGCTGCACCTGATCGTCGGCGCGGGCAAGACGCAGGGCGCCATGGATGCTGGCAACCTTCTGAAGCCCATGCTGGCGAGAGGCGAGCTGCACTGCATCGGCGCGACCACGCTGAACGAGTACAGGGAATATATTGAGAAGGATCAGGCGCTGGAGCGTCGTTTCCAGCGTGTCATGGTGGATGAGCCGACTGTCGACGAGACGATCACGATCCTCCGTGGCCTTCGTGAGAATTATCAGTCCTATCATCATGTGCGGATCACGGATAATGCGCTGATCGCGGCTGCGGAGCTTTCCAACCGCTATATCACCGACAGGTTCCTGCCGGATAAGGCGATCGACCTCATCGATGAGGCGGGCGCTCAGCTCGAGACCGAGCAGCAGTCCAAGCCGGAGGAGATCGATAATCTGGAGCACAAGAGGACGCAGCTGCAGCTGGACAAGATGTCCCTTGAGAAAGAGACGGATCAGCTCAGCAAAGAGCGTCTGGAAGACGTCAACAAAAATCTCGCGGACATCGAGGAGCAGCTGAAAGCCCTCAATGCACAGTGGGAGAATGAGAAAAATGCAGTTGACCGCCCGGCAAAGCTCCGTGATCAGATCGCAGATGTGCACAGGCAGATGGAGCTCGCGGAACGCCAGGGAGATCTTGGAAAAATGAGCGAGCTGCAGTACGGTGAGCTGCCGAAGCTGCAGAAGGAGCTGGAAGAAGAAGAGAGCAAGATTAAAAATGATGATATGAAGCTCGTCCATGACTGTGTGGATGAGGATGAAGTGGCGGCCGTGGTATCCCGCTGGACGGGAATCCCTGTGGCAAAGCTGACAGAGGGCGAAAAGTCCAAGATCCTCAACCTCGACAAGCAGCTGCATAAGCGCGTTGTCGGTCAGGATGAGGCTGTGGAAAAAGTATCGGAAGCCATTCTCCGTTCGAAAGCGGGTATCAAAGACCCGACGAGACCCATCGGTTCATTTTTGTTCCTGGGACCTACCGGCGTCGGCAAGACAGAACTCGCGAAGACGCTGGCTGCAGCGCTTTTTGACAATGAAAAGAATATGGTCCGTATCGATATGAGTGAGTATATGGACAAGTATTCCGTCTCCCGTCTGATCGGAGCGCCTCCGGGATACGTAGGCTATGAGGAAGGCGGCCAGCTGACGGAGGCTGTCAGAAGAAAACCGTATTCGGTTGTGCTCTTTGATGAGATCGAGAAAGCCCATCCGGACGTGTTCAATATCCTTCTGCAGGTTCTGGATGACGGACGTCTGACAGATTCACAGGGCCGCACCGTTGATTTTAAAAATACGATCCTGATCATGACCAGTAACCTCGGATCCAGCTATCTGCTGGATGGCGTCAACGACAGGGGCGAGATCTCGGAAGAGGCACAGAAGGGCGTACAGGAGGAACTGCGCACGCACTTCCGTCCGGAGTTCCTGAACCGTCTGGACGAGATCATCATGTTCCGTCCGCTGACGAAGGACAATATCGGACGCATCGTGGATCTGCAGATGGATGACCTGAACCGCAGACTGGCGGACAAGCAGATCCGGATCAGGTTGACGGAGCAGGCAAAACAATTTATCATTGATGCCGGATATGACCCGGCTTATGGCGCACGTCCTCTGAAGAGGTATATGCAGAAGAGCGTGGAAACGCTTGCGGCACGTGAGATCCTCGGCGGTGATGTACACGAGGGCGATACGATCGTGATCGACTGCGGTGCAGATGGCCGTCTGACGGGTCGGACAGAGACAACAGCGGATGAAAGGAACTGATGAGAAATGAAACTGCCGAATGATCCGGCAATGCTGCTCAGCCTTGTGAATATGAGACTCAGGGATACCGGTGAGGATCTTGATGAGTTCTGTAAGACAGAGAGCGCCGATCGCAAAGAAGTGATGGAGAGGCTTGCGGAGGTTAATTATTATTACGATGCCGCCGTGAACCAGTTTGTACAGAAGTAAAATACAGCAATAATGCAGGAGCCGCACTGTGCCCGGACGGGTGCAGTGCGGCTCGTCGTCGTTCAAACAGGAGCTTCCGAAGAGTGTGGAGCAACCGCGGGAAATCTGCTAGAATCGGAAGCGGATATACTATCGGATGATGATGGAACAGTGAGGTATGATATGGGCGCATATGAGGCTTTTGCTTCGGTGTATGACATGTTCATGGACAATGTGGACTATGATAAATGGTGCGCATATCTGGTGCATCTGCTGAAAAAATATGGCGCCGGAGAGGGCATAGTCTGTGAGCTGGGATGCGGAACGGGCAGCATGACGGAGCGGCTCTCGGATGCCGGCTACGACATGATCGGCGTTGACAGCTCACCGGAGATGCTGGATGTGGCCGTGGAGAAGAAGATGGCTTCCGGCCGGAATATCCTCTATCTGGAGCAGGATATGAGGAAGTTCGAGCTCTACGGAACGGTCCGGGCGATTGTAAGCGTCTGCGATTCCATGAATTACCTGCTGGATGAGGAAGATCTGCGGAAGGTTTTCCGTCTCGCGAACAATTATCTGGATCCGGGCGGCGTGTTTGTTTTTGATATGAATACGACAAAAAAATATGCCGGGATCGGAGATTCGACGATCGCGGAAAACCGCGAGGAAGGCAGCTTCATCTGGGAAAATTTCTGGGATGACGAAAAACAGCTGAATACGTATGAACTGACACTGTTCATTCCCGAGGACGAAGATGAGGAACTCTATCGGAAATTTCATGAGGAACATGTACAGAGGGCTTACCCCATTGAACGTGTGCGGCAGCTGATCGAGGAGTCTGGCATGTGCTGTGAAGCCGTCTACGAGGCGTTTACGGACAGGGAGCCCGGGCCGGACGCGGAGCGCGTGTGTTTCGTAGCGAGGGAACACGGTAAGAAGCGCTTGTCCTGACGGCGATCGAACACGTCTGTTGGAGGCGTTTTGAAACTATCTGCCGTTGAAAATGTGATGTAACAGGCGGATGATGCGACTGGCTGTGTCAACACGTTATACGACAGATCATAGTGGGCAGTATCGTAGTGTGACAGAGCATAACAGGAGGAAAAACAGTGGAAAAATTAAATCCGGCGATTATTGATATGAATCAGTGGAAAAAGGAACACGGCGACTATATTGTGCGTGCGATGGCTGCGGACGGTACGGTCCGTGCTTTTGCCGCAACGACGCGGGATCTGGTGCAGGAGGCGCAGAACAGACATAAGACCAGCCCTGTCTGCACGGCGGCGCTGGGAAGGCTCATGACGGCGGGTGCCATGATGGGCACGATGCTGAAGGGTGCGGATGATCTCGTGACGCTGATGATTCGCGGGGACGGCCCGATGGCCGGGGTGACCGTGACGGCGGATTCGTACGGCGACGTTAAGGGCTTCGTGTCGAATCCGAATGTGTGGCTTCCGGAGAAGACGCCGGGGCATCTGGATGTCGGCGGAGCCATCGGCAAAGGCATTCTTACGGTGGTGCGCGATCAGGAGTTCGGCGATCCGTATTCCAGCCAGGTCAATCTGGTATCCGGTGAGATCGCAGAAGATCTTACCTATTATTTTGCAACCAGTGAGCAGGTACCGTCATCGGTCGGACTCGGCGTGCTTGTGGGACCGGGGCCGAAGGTGCGCGACGCCGGCGGCTTTATCATTCAGCTGATGCCGGGCTGCACGGATGCTACGGCGGAAAAACTTGAGAATAAGCTGAAACAGGTGAAATCCATTACGGAATTTCTTGAGCAGGGCATGAAGCCGGAGGATATCCTGCAGGAGATCCTTGGCGACATGGATCTGGAGATTCTCGATACGCTGCCGACGCAGTTCTACTGCAGCTGCAGCAAGGCGCGCATGGAAAAAGCACTGATCACGCTCGGGGAAAAAGAACTGCAGGGCATGGTGGACGATGGCAAACCCATCGAGCTGAACTGCCAGTTCTGCGGCAATTCCTATAAGTTCACACCGGAGGAACTGCGGAAGATTCTTGCAACCTGCCGCGCGGCGAAAGCTGCCGGCAGCACAGAAGCGTCCGACGGGGCGAAGCCGGAATAAAGAGGTTACTGTTTACTCTTTATCAGCCACTGTCAGCGTCTGAACGGTAACAATGTCTTCTCAATGAGATTCCATGCCCATGACAAAGGAGTTTGTATGTCACTTCAGTTTATCGCAGGCCCAAGCGGCTGCGGCAAGTCCTGGCAGACATATCAGCAGGTGATCAGCGAGTCGCTCCGCCATTCGGAGCGTCAGTTTCTGGTGATCGTACCGGAGCAGTTCACGATGCAGACGCAGAAGGAAATTCTGGAAATGCATCCGAGGAAAGGCCTGCTGAATATCGATATTCTCAGTTTTAACCGGCTGGCGTGGCGCGTTTTTGCCGAGACGGGCGGCAATACGCTGCCTGTGCTGGAGGATACGGGCAAAAGTCTCGTTGTCCGGCATGTGATTGCGGAGAAAAAATCAGAGCTGCATGTGCTTTCGCGTACATTGGACAGACAGGGAGCTGCGGCGGAGATGACCTCTTTTATCTCCGAGTTGCTGCAGTACCGCGTAAAACCCGAAGATCTGGACGACTGGGTCAGCACGCAGCAGGAGACGCATCATGACAGACTGGCGGCGAAGCTTGCCGACATTCGCACGGTGTATCAGGCCTTTCTCGACTACCTGGAGGGACATTACCTGACGACGGAGGAAGTACCGGAGCAGCTGTGCCGCGTCATTGACCGCTCAGCGCTCGTGCGTGGCAGTGTGATCGTCCTGGACGGCTTCACGGGATTCACGCCCGTGCAGAACAAAGTCGTGGAGAAGCTGCTTCGTCTGGCGGCGGATGTGCGGATTATCATGACCTGCGGCAGTCCGGAGGAGCTGATCTCGGGAAAAAATAAACACGGCCTCTTTCACATGAGCAGGCAGATGCTGGATAAGACGATTTCACTCGCGGAGAATGCGGGGACAGAAGTCCTCCCTGTGAAGTGGATCACGCCGTCGGCAGACAGCCGTCTTGCGAACAGTCCGGCACTCACCTGGCTGGAGAGAAATATCTTCCGCTTCGGAAAGAAAGAACCGTTCCGGGGTGATCAGAAGGAGATCCGTCTGCTGGAGGCACAGGATCCGGCGGCGGAGATGCGCGCCGTGGCGGAGCAGATTCTGCGCATGGTCCGTGAGGAAGGATACCGCTGGCGTGATTTTGCCGTCGTGACAGGTGATCTGGAAAACACGGGCGGTATTGCGGCGGATATTTTTGAACAGGCGGGTATTCCGTACTTTCTCGACCAGAAGACATCGGTGCTGGATAATCCGGCGGTGGAATTTATCCGTTCTGCCATCGATATGGAGATCCGGCAGTATTCCTACGAGAGTGTGTTCCGGTATCTCCGGAGCGGTATGAGCGGGTTTACCGCGGAGGAGGCCGACGACCTGGAGACGTACGTGCTCGCGCTGGGCATCCGGAACCGGAGCCAGTATGAAAAAGAATGGATCCGCATGCCGAAGACCGGTGCCGGCGGCGCAGATCCGAGGGAAGCGGATGACGCCGCAGGAGATACGACCGCGGAATATTTCAACCGCCTGCGCGTGAAATTCGTGGAGGAGACGCAGGCCTTTCACGATGGCTTTCACGGGCGGATGAGCTCCGCGCGCCGGAAATCCGAGGTGCTGTACAACTTTATGACAGCGCATGATGTGCAGGGCAAGCTGCAGGAGTACGCAGAAGAATTCCGGGCGAACGGAGACGACGCGTCCGCGTCCGCTTATTCGCAGATGTACCGCGCGCTGATGGATCTGCTCGACAAGGTGGCCGGTGTGCTCGACGACGAGCGCCTTTCCATGGCGGAATATCAGCAGATCCTGGATGCGGGATTCGGCGAGATTACCATCGGAATGGTCCCGGGCGGCGAGGATCAGGTGATGATCGGCGATATCGAGCGTACGAGACTGAAAAAAATCCGCGTGATGTTTTTTACGGGGCTGAATGACGGCGTCATTCCGAAGCCCGTGTCTTCCAAAGGTATCCTCTCGGAGCCCGACCGGTCGTATCTGGAGCAGAGCGGCGCGGAGCTGAGTCCGGGCGTGCGCGAGCAGATGTTTCAGCAGCGCTTTTATCTCTATCTGGCCATGACGAAGCCGTCGGATCATCTCTATCTGTCCTGGCCGGTGACCGACAGTGCAGGCGCTGCGAGAAAGCCTTCTTATCTGGTCGGCATGGTGCAGAAGCTGTTTGATCCGCTTTCCGTGATGAGAGCGGAAGAGCTGGAAGCCGGGGATCTGACGCGGATCTTCGAGACCAGGGCGGGCGAGATGTCCTATCTTCTCGGACAGCTGCAGGCGATGCCGGGGCAGAGGGTGAGCCCTGAAGCCCGGGAGATCCTCCTCCGCATGGCGGTCCGGCCGGAGAGCCGCGGGGAAGCCCGCCGGCTGCTGGACGCGCGCGCGGCCGCGAATCATGCGTCCTCGATCGGAAGCCGGCTGGCAGAAAAAATATACGGCAGGGATATCCACCTGTCCGTGACGCGGCTGGAACAGTTCGCTGGCTGCCCTTTTTCTCATTTCCTGAAGTACGGACTTCGTCTGCAGGAGCGTGAGGTCTACGGCTTTGAAATGCGGGATTTCGGCAATATCATGCATGAAGCCCTGCGCATTTTTTCTCAGACACTGAAAGGCGAGGGACGTTCGTGGCGTACGCTGACGGACAGTGAGCGGAATGCCCTGGCGGATATGGCACTGGAGAGTGCGGCGGGCGGCTACGGCAACGCGGTCCTCGTCAGCACGGAGAGGGATCGTTACCGGATCCGGCGGCTGCAGGAGGTCCTCCGCCGGACGGTCTGGGCACTGCAGCAGCAGATCCTCCGCGGGAGCTTTGAACCGACGGGATTTGAGTATGTATTCGGCAGGGAAGACCCTGATGAGCTGGCGTTCAGCCCCGACGGCCGTGCAAGGCTGTGTCTGCAGGGAAAAATAGACCGGCTGGATCTCTGTGACGCGGACGGTGTGCATTACCTGAAGGTCATCGATTACAAGACCGGCGGGCAGGAGCTGGATCTGAACCGCGTGTACAGCGGGCTTCAGCTGCAGCTGGTTCTCTACATGAAGGCGGCGTGTGCCGGAGAAGAGCGTTACACAGGAAAAAAAGCAGAGCCGGCGGGTATTTTTTACTATCACATTGCGGATCCGCTGATCGATGAGAAGGATCTCAACGGAAAAGATGACGACGGCGACGCGAACGGACTGATCCTGACACAGCTCAGACCGCTCGGCATCGTGCGGTCGGAGACGGCGGTGGAGAGGCTCTTTGACAGCGAGACGCCGGATGGAAAAACGTCCGCCGTGCTGCCTTCGGGTGTGAAGATCGGCCTCGGCGAGGGCGAGAACGCCAAACTGACAGATAATGCCCGGCCGGCAGAGGATTTCCGCACGATCATGGATTACGTGACGCGCGAGACGCAGGAGCTCGGAAGAAGCATGGTCTCGGGCTGTACGGAGGTTGCGCCGGCTCTGCAGTACAAGGGGAGCAATGTAAAGGACGCCTGCACCTTCTGCGCGGCGCGCGGCATCTGCGGGTATGATGAGCGGATCGCGGGCTACAGCCACCGCAGGGTAGACGGCGGGACGGCGGATGACGTGATCTTCAGAATGCGGCGCGAGCTGGCAAACTATAGTATGGCAGCTGAAACATCTGATGGTCTGAGAAAGGAGGCAGACGATGGCACGGGAATGGACACCTGAGCAGCGGAAAGTGATCGATCACCGCGGCAGCAGTCTGCTTGTCTCCGCGGCGGCCGGATCGGGTAAAACGGCAGTCCTCGTGGAACGGATCATCCGCATGGTCACGGACCCGGTGCATCCCGTAGATATCGACCGCCTGCTCGTTGTGACCTTTACGCGGGCAGCGGCGGGAGAAATGAAGGACCGTCTGGCATCGGCACTGGCCGCCTGCCTTGCGGAAAGCCCGGAGGATGAACACCTGCAGCAGCAGAGCGTCCTGATCCACCATGCGCAGATCACGACGATCCACGGCTTCTGCAGCTATGTGATACAGAACTATTTCGGACAGATCCATCTCGATCCCTCCTTCCGCATTGCGGATGAGGGCGAGCTGAAGCTCCTTCGCGAGGACGTCATGGACGAACTGATGGAGGAGGAATACGCGAAGGAAGGAGAAGAGGGAGAGGCTTTCCGCCGGTTCATCAGCGCCTATTCTTCCGTCCGGGACGACCGTGACGCTGCCGATATGATCCAGCAGGTTTATACCTATTCAAGAAGCCACCCCTATCCGGATGAATGGCTGGACAGCTGCCTTGAGGTTTACCGGACAGGCAGCTCACCGGAACTTGAGGCGCAGCTGATGACCAATGTCAGGCTCACGGTGACCGGCATGCTGGAGACGGCGAGGCAGCTGGCGGAGAATGCCGCTTCTTCAGATGAGCTCTCCGGCTGTGCCGAAGTACTGCAGAGCGATGCCACGGAGCTGGCTCATATTCTGCAGCAGGATACGCCCGACGCCTGCAGCGAGGCTGTCAGAGGCGTAAGTCTGGCGCGCTGGAAGGGACCGAGGAAGGGCAAGGCCTCCGAAGAGATTCTGGACAGGGCGGCCGGGCTGAAAAAACAGCGTGACGATGGCATCCGGCAGCCCCTGAAAAATCTGCGCGACAGATATTTTCTGCACACGGCGGAGCAGAATGCGGCTGACCTCACGTTTGTCTATCCTTATATGAAGGAACTCGTCCGGCTGGTGCGTCTGTTCGCGGAGCAGTTCGCTGAGGCAAAGAGGGCGCGCAACATCGCGGATTTCTCGGATCTCGAGCATTACGCGCTGGAAATCCTCGAGGAGAAGGATGAGAACGGGCATCGCGTCAGAACGTTTGCCGCAAAGGAGCTCGCCTCGCGCTTCGAGGAGATCATGACGGACGAATATCAGGACAGCAGCTTCCTGCAGGAGGCGATTTTGTCTGATGTGTCCGGCGAAGCGGACGGACGGAACAACAGGTTCATGGTCGGCGATATCAAGCAGTCAATCTACGGATTCCGCATGGCGCAGCCATCGCTTTTCCTTGAAAAAATGCATGCTTACGCCGCGAATCCGGCAGAAGAACAGGGTGCAGACGCCGGAACAGATGAGTCTGAGCAGAGGACAGGCGCCGGAACAGATGAGGCGGAGCAGAGGACAGGCACGGAAAATCAGGGAGAGAGAATCGACCTGGGGAAAAATTTCCGCAGCCGTCCCGAGGTGCTGCGGACGGTCAATGCATTTTTTGAGCGGCTGATGATCCCTGAGCTCGGCGGCATCCGCTACGGAGCGGATCAGGCGCTGTATGAGGGCAGAGGTGCGTATCCGCAGCTGCCGGACCCGGAGACGGCGAAGAGCGAGCTCCTGCTGATCGACAGGAGCCGGGAGGAATTCGCTGATTTCCGAAGTCGGAATGACAGGATCGCGCTGGAGGCGCAGGCCGTTGGCTCGCGTATTCTGTCGATGGTGAACAGCGGAACACTGATCAGCGACAAGGGTTCAGACCGGATGCGGCCGGTACAGTTCCGGGATATCGTTATTCTGCTTCGCTCGGCGCAGGACTGGGCGGAGACGTATGTGAAGACGCTGCAGGCGCTGGGTATTCCGGCGTTTGCACCGGCGAAGAGCGGATATTTTTCCGCGCCGGAGGTGCGGCTCGTGCTGGACTATCTCAGGATCCTGAGCAATCCGCAGCAGGATATTCCTCTGACGGCAGTCCTGCGGTCGCCCATCGTCGGACTCACAGACAGCGAGCTGGCGGAGATCCGGGCGTTCTGCCCGACGGGCACATATTACTATGCCGTCAATACTTACCTTCAGGCCGGTGAGGCAAATGCAGTAAGCCAAACAGATGATGCGGTACGGCGTCCCGTGTATGACAAAGCGGAGAAATTCCGACGCCAGCTGGAAGATATGAGGCGCCGGGCTGTTTTTACGCCAGTGCACACGCTGATCCGTGAAATTCTCCGGGAGACCGGATACGGTGAATACGCGGCGGCCATGCCCGCCGGGCGGCAGCGGCAGGCCAATCTCGATATGCTCGTTGAAAAAGCAGCTGCCTATGAGACGACGAGCTACCACGGTGTATTCAATTTCATCCGTTACATCGAAAAGCTGGAAAAATACAAGGTCGACGACGGTGAGGTGAATATCAGCGGTGAGGATGACGACACGGTCCGCGTGATGACGATCCACGCCAGCAAGGGACTCGAGTTCCCGATTGTTTTTATTGCGGGACTGGGCAAGCACTTTAATAAGAGGGATCAGACCGGGCCGGTGCTCCTGCACGCGGAGATGGGGATCGGTCTGAAAAAGATCAACCTCGACCGGCGCACAAAGGGTGAGACGATCCTCCGCCGGATGATCAGCAACAGACGCAATGATGAAATGCTCGGCGAGGAGCTGCGCATCCTCTACGTCGCGATGACGAGGGCGGAGCAGAAGCTGATTCTTGCGGCGACCGTGGACAAGGAAGAAACGGTGGAGGACTTTGAGGCGAAGCAGGCAGAGGCCGATCAGATGCGCGATCTGACGAACGGGCAGAAGCACCTGCGGGCCCGCCGCTACGATGAGCTGACATCTGCGAAGGGCTTTTCCGACTGGATCAGGATGGCGATGCCCGATGATTCTCTGATGACGATCCGCGAGATTACGGGCGCTGATCTGGTGCATGCCGAGGCAGAGGAGAACACCAGGATCACGGATGCGGTGGAAAAGCTCAGGGCGGAAATGCTGACGGCGGAGAAGAACAAAGCCGAAGCAAAGCTGCAGGAAGCACCAAAGTCTGAAAAGAAGATGGAAGAAGCACAAAGCGCGGACGATATCCGCGCATTTCTGGAGCGGCGCGACGCCTTCCGCTATCCCTATGAGGCGGCAGCCGGGCTTCCCGCGAAGATGACGGTCACGGAGATCAAAAAGCGGTCGGCGCAGCCGTCACCGGAGGAACAGGGAGAGCTGCTCCTGCCAGAGGAAGAGGAGCCCTGTGTACCGGTATTCATGCAGGAAAATCCAGATGCAGAGGAAGCGGGTGCTGCACGGGGAACGGTGTATCACAGCTTTTTCGAGCATCTCGATTACAGCCGGATAAAGTTTGCGGCTGAGGATGAGACGGCAGAGCAGAATCAACTGACACCGGAGAATAAACAGACAGAGCAGAATCAACTGACACCGGAGAATAAACAGACAGAGCAGATTCACCTGATGGCTGAGAATGATATGACAGTACAGGGTGAGCTGACGGCGCAGATCCGGGAGATGACGGCAGACGGTTTTTTTTCACCGAAGGAAGCAGAGTGCCTGCGGGTGAAGGACTTTGCCGCGTTTCTGCACACGGCACTGGGGCAGCGGATGAAGCATGCCGCAGAAGCGGGCGTGCTGCACCGCGAGCAGCCGTTTGTGCTTGACGTACCGGCAAAGGATATTGACAATGCATGGCCTGCGGAAGAAAATATTCTGGTGCAGGGAACGATCGACGCTTATTTTTCCGAGGAGGACGCACAGGGTGAAAAATTCTGGGTTCTCGTGGATTACAAGACGGACCGCGTGAAGACGCGCGACGGGTCGGATCTGGTGGAAAAATATGCGGCGCAGCTTTCTTTTTACAGAAGGGCGCTGGAGCAGATTACGGAGATCCCGGTGCGGGAAATGTGGATCTACTCGGTGACGCTGTCACTGGCGATACCGCTCGAAAACTGACAGCGGCTGCATGGATCATGACAGACTGTGTGGCAAAGTTCCGGAGTGTTCGCTGTGCATACGGAAACGCCTGACTATGACCGGATCTGCAGTAAAAGCGATTGGGATTTTTACAGCACGTCCGGAAACGGCCGGAGGAGCAGCTTTCGGAAACGGCCGGAGGAGCAGCTGGAAGAAATACAATGACATAATGCAGAGAAAGAAATGCAGCGAAAGACAGGAATACGAATAAGGTAACAGAAAATAAAGAAAGGGCAGGGAAACAGAGCATGATTAACAGCACAATGGAGAAACTCGGCAAGGAACCTTCCATCATCCGAGAGACATTCGCCTACGGATGTCAGCGGAAGAAGGAGATCGGTGAGGACAGGGTCTTTGATTTCAGTCTCGGCAACCCGAACGTTCCCGCGCCGGCAGATGTCAACCGGACGATCAAAGAGCTGATCGATGAGAATTCGGATATTTATCTGCACGGCTATACGGCGGAAAACGGAGATGCGGATGCGCGCAGGGCGATCGCGGTGGATCTGAACCGCCGGTTCGGCACTGCTTTTCGCGCCGAAAATCTGTATATGACCTGCGGCGCCGCGGCATCGCTCAAGATCAGCATCACGGCTCTGTGCTGCGATGGCGACGAGTTTGTCACGTTTGCTCCGTTTTTCCCTGAGTACCGCGTGTTCGTTGAGACAGCCGGCGCAAAGCTGGTTGTAAGCCAGACGGACCCGGATACGTTCCAGATCGATTTTGACCGTCTGGAAGAGGCCGTTACGGAGAAGACCAAGGCTGTGATCGTCAATTCACCGAACAATCCCTCCGGTGTGGTGATCCGCGAGGAGGGTATCAGAAAGCTGGCGGATTTCCTGCAGAAGAAGGAAAAAGCATACGGCCACACGATCTATCTGATCACCGATGAGCCTTACCGTGAGCTCGTCTATGATGCTGAGATCAGGGTTCCGTTTGTTACGAAATACTACCGTGACACAATTGTCTGCTACTCCTACAGCAAGTCGCTCTCCATGCCCGGCGACCGTATCGGCTATATTCTGGTTCCGGACGAGGTGGACGGTTCCGCGGATCTGTACGCTGCTGTCTGCGGTGCGGGACGTGCGCTCGGTTATGTATGTGCGCCGGCACTCGCCCAGCATGTCGTGGAGCGCGTGACCGGGCAGGTTTCGGATCTTTCTGTTTACAAAACAAACAGGGATCTTCTGTATGATGCGCTCACAGCGGACGGATTCACCTGCGTGCATCCCGACGGCGCTTTCTACCTGTTCATGAAATCGCCGGTACCGGATGCAGGCGCCTTCTGCCTGAAGGCAAGGGATTATGAGCTTCTGATTGTACCGGCAGACAGCTTCGGCACACCGGGTTATGTCAGAATCGCCTATTGCGTCACGACAAAGCAGATCCAGGACAGCCTGCCTGCTTTCAAGGCACTCGCTGCCGCATACGGGCTGTAATTTTCTTACTGCGGCTGCCGGAACGTGGAACTACCTTGTGGGGATTCCGTGTGTCGGCGGCCGCAGTTGAGTTATGCGTGTCAGCTGTCCGTCTGTTTCCGGGTATCGTCTGAAAATGACAGGACAGGTTAAATTATTCGAATTGTACAAAAAATAAACCGGATAAAAAATCGACGAAATTATCGCCGGAGGCTTATAAGAACTGTTCGACAGCGAAAAATTTCGAAAAAAGTTATCCACAATTTGGGCGTCCTGAAAGCCGCATATTTTAAGGTTATCAACGATTTTATCCACATTATCCACAAAATCGGGTCGAAAATCGATGGTTACATAAGAATTTCAGGAAAACGAACGTTTTGTGAAAGTTATCCAAATCGTCACACGGGGACACTTTTTTGGATGGAACCCCTTGACTTTTGAACTGACAAAACAATAGAAAAGACGATTGTAAATTGCGCCTTAAATTTATAAGTTATCTGATAATTGTAACTGTTAAACCATGATCAGAGCAAATAAGGGCAGGAGAGAAAACCATGTCAAGACTCAGAAACATACCGGGATCCCGCGAGGTGATCGCCGCCAGCGATTTTGTTATTCAGGATCCGGCAAAACAGAAGGGAAGCTGGACCGAAGTGTTTTCTCACCCCGGAAAGCCGGAAATAGAAATCGGTATGGGCAAGGGAAGGTTTCTGATGGATATGGCGGAAAAATATCCTGACAGAAATTTCATAGGCATCGAGCTGCAGAGCAGCGTTCTGTTCCGCGCTATTCAGAAGGCGGAGATCCGGGCACTGCAGAGAGGGGGCGTGGCAGATGCACATTCGATGCCCGCAAGCGTCACTGAGGGGAGGCCGGGCATCTGGGAAGGCTGCAACTTCCGTTTTATCCTGATGGATGCGCGTCTGCTCGGAGACGTATTTGCTCCGCATGAAGTCGCCGGGATTCGGCTGAATTTTTCCGATCCGTGGCCCAAGGAACGCCATGGCAACAGGCGGCTGACTTCGGCGGGATTTCTTCATATGTATCAGCAGATCCTCGTGGAGGACGGTATACTCACATTCAAGACCGATAACCGGCCGCTGTTTGATTTTTCCGTGGAGCAGGTGCGGCAGGAAAACTGGCAGATTACGGAACTGACGTATGATCTGCACGCGGACCCGGTTCTCTCCGCCGACAATGTCATGACAGAATATGAAGAAAAATTTTCCCGCAGGGGAAATCCGATCTTCCTGCTCGCGGCGAAACCACCGCTGGGCTGAAGCTTTCTGCCGTAACATTTCGCCTGCTTTTCCGGTTATCATACTTATGACACCTATATCGCTGATATGAAAAAAAGATATGAAAAAACAGGAATTGATGTGATAAAAAAATCTTGCGCGACGATATGAGCCGTGATAAAGTTGACTTTAACTAACAGGAAAAAATGTTCAGTTTTTAATTATTTGGAAAAGAAACATCATTTTTTTGTTTATGATGTGAAATACATCAGGAATCAGGAGGGGACCGGTATGGTAAAGGCGATTACATCTGAGAATTTTGATGCTGAAGTTATGGATTCGCGGCGTCTCGTCGTGATCGATATGTATGCGGACTGGTGCGGCCCGTGCAAAATGATGGCACCGATCATTGAAAGTCTTTCCAATGAGTATGAGGATGTCAAGTTCGTGAAGATCAATGTGGATGACAATCCGGATATTGCGGCGCGCTATCATGTGGAATCCATCCCCAATTTCGTATTCATTAAGGATGGAAAAATGGTAAACCAGGTTGTCGGCGCAAGGGATGCAGACAGCTTCGCAGATCTCGTGGACGCGGCAAGGACCTGAATCCACACAGAACACTGTCAAAAATAGACAAAAACGTGATGTCGGCGGCATTAGCCGCCGGCAGTTTTCACAAATTAACGTTAGAGCAAAAAAAATCTTGATTTTTTAAACGCGAGACTCTATAATAGCAATCGTTGCAAACAAAGAAAGCGGTTTGAGATCATTCCGGGTTACATGAATGCATTTCATCGCAGAATATCTTATGCGCCATTAGCTCAGTTGGTAGAGCAGTAGACTCTTAATCTATTTGTCCAGGGTTCGAGTCCCTGATGGCGCACTGAAGCACTGTTTTTGGTGGGAAAGCCACTGGGGACGGTGCTTTTCCTTTATTACTGAAAAACTATTCGAATCACAGACAGGATCATCACACGCGTAGCTTATATAAATGTGGCGCTGTTAGCAAAATGTTAGCAGATGCCGTTGATTTTTGGATTGATCACAACCAGTTTC
>Ga0256406_1000545_pt1 | contig 67779 bp, 56 predicted proteins | sample RumenRJG_03DNA_FD_185986 | JGI IMG/M metagenome (GOLD analysis project Ga0256406, IMG submission 185986) | Bovine rumen microbial communities from Lethbridge, Alberta, Canada - RJG_03 | ecosystem: Host-associated > Mammals > Digestive system > Stomach > Rumen | place: Canada: Alberta | collected... | reverse complement strand
TAACGCTAGTTTAGAAATCTTACTTGGCGATCACGCGGGCCATTTCGCAAACCTTGTTGCTGTAGCCCCATTCGTTATCGTACCAGGACACAACCTTAACGAAGGTCGGGTCGAGCTGGATGCCAGCCTTGGCGTCGAAGATGGAGGTCTTCGGGCAGTTGCGGAAGTCGGTAGAAACAACGGCTTCGTCGGTGTAACCGAGGATGCCCTTGAGTTCGCCTTCAGAAGCTTCCTTCATGGCAGCGCAGATTTCTTCGTAAGTGCAAGCCTTCTTGAGTTCGACAGTCAGGTCAACAACGGACACGTCGGAAGTCGGCACGCGCATAGACATACCGGTGAGCTTGCCGTTGAGCTGCGGGAGAACCTTACCCACGGCCTTAGCAGCACCCGTAGAAGACGGGATGATGTTTTCGAGGATGCCACGGCCACCGCGCCAGTCCTTCTTGGACGGGCCGTCAACGGTCTTCTGAGTAGCAGTTGCAGCGTGAACGGTGGTCATGAGGCCACGGACGATGCCGAACTTTTCATCGAGAACCTTGGAGATCGGGGCAAGGCAGTTGGTGGTGCAGGAAGCGTTGGAGATGATCTTCTGGCCAGCGTAGGTCTTGTGGTTAACACCATAGACGAACATCGGAGTAGCGTCCTTAGACGGAGCAGACATGATGACCTTCTTGGCACCGGCCTTGAGGTGAGCAGAAGCGAGTTCTTCGGTCAGGAAGAAGCCAGTGGATTCCACAACGACGTCTACATCGAGAGCGCCCCAAGTAATGTTGGTCGGATCCTTTTCAGCGAAGATCTGGATCTTGTTGCCGTCGACGATGAGGAAGTTGCCTTCGACCTTGATGTCGTGGTTGAAAGCACCGTGGACGGAGTCGTACTTCAGCATGTAAGCGAGGTAGTCAGCGTCGAGGAGGTCGTTGATACCGACAACCTTGATGTCGTTAGAGAAGTTTTCCACAGCAGCGCGGAACACCATACGGCCGATACGACCGAAACCATTGATACCGAGTTTGAGAGCCATTATTGGATCCTTTTGTTTTATTGTGAAATTGCTAACCACCTAAGGTGGTGCGATCTTGGCCGTAAAGATACAAAAATCCGAGGCTTTTGTGTAGTAAAAAACATAAAATTTCGGATTTTTGCCGACGAAAAGGGGCCAAACCGGCATGGGAGGTCAAATTAAAAAGAGACCTTCTTCCTGTTCCTAGGGTCGATTCGCTTCTGGATCGCGGTAAGCACACGGGTCAAAAGCCAGGCAATCAAGAAATAGATGATTGCGGTCGTCACCAGCGGGAAAAACGCCTCGTAGGTGCGGCTACGGATAATATCGGAGGCCTTGGTCAGATCAAGGATGGCGATATAGCCTACCACCGAGGTCATCTTGACCATGCTGATGAATTCTCCCTGGTAAACGGGCAGGAAATGCCTTGCCGCCTGCGGGAATACAATCCTGAAAAACGCCCTCACTTTGGTATAACCGAGCGAAAGGGCGGCTTCCATCTGTCCCCTATCCACAGCCTCGATTCCTGTGCGCATCATTTCCGAGACATACGCCCCGAAGTTCATGCCAAATCCGATAATGGCGACCCATACCCCATCGAGCCCCGTGCGGGCGAAAACGACGTAGAAAAGAATCATCAACAGAACAACCGATGGCGTCCCCTGCAATATACGGATGTAGGTGATGGCAATGGCATCGGCAATTTTATTCTTCGAAAGTCTCATCAGGCAAATCAGGAATCCAAGAACAGTTCCAAAAATTGCAGACATAATCGAGATAAACACCGTAACGCCAATACCGTCTACAACGAGTTTCCAGCGATCTTCACGAATAAAGGTTCTCTCGAAGCTGGACTTCAACGAAACCCACAAGGTTTCTTCGTCGGAGGCAACAGTCTCCCCTTCTGCAGCCCGTTTCACAATGGCAACGACTCCGCCATCATAAACAGGGACCGAGAAATCAATGCTTTGCTTTCTTTCCTCGGTAATGGTGATCTCACCCACGGCCAAATCGCTTGCACCCGACACAAGCGAAGGCAAAATGGATTCAAAATTCATATTCACAATTTCGAGTCCATAACCATAGGCCTCGCAAAAACGGACTACCCAGTCAATATCGTAACCGACAATGGCATTGTCCTTGATATAAACAAACGGTGCAACCTCCGTATTCGTGGCCAAGTGAAGAGTTCCATTTGTCGCTTTCAATTTTGACAGATCAATTTTCTTGACAGATTCATCGGAGCCAAACCAGACAGCCTCCAAATCCGTCTTCAATCCCTGTTTGTTGGACTTCTGGATAAATTCGGTCATCTGTGCGCGCAACTTCTCGCCTTTTTCATTCTTGGGGAACGCAAAAGCATAGTCAGCCTCTTCCAAAAGCTTATTTACAATTTCAATTCCTTTATAACTAGCTACCACGAGCCTTGCAGTGGGCTCATCAACAAGCATGGCGTCCAGCTTTCCAGTTTCAATCGATTTGGCCATATCAGCATAGGTATTGAAGAACAGGCTTTTCGCTTTCGGGAAGAACGTATCCAACACCTTTTCAAAAGCACTACCAGTTCCCAAACCTATCTTAGCGCCATCACGATTCAAACTTTCAATCATTTCTTCAGGACTTTTCGCTACCTGCTGCGTTTTTTGAGCATCGAGAATCTGAACCGCCATCACACATTCCGAGACATAGAAGGCATTAGAGAGGTAGTTCTTCTCTTTGAACGCAGGCGTTGCGCTTAACGTTGCCGCCGCAAAATCGTACAAGCCCGTTTCTATGCCGAGGATCACCGATTCAAACTCCACATTATGGACTTCAAGGCCATACCCCATTTCCGTGGCAAATCGAGCCATCAGATCCATCTCGTAACCAACGATTTTTCCATCCTTGATGTATTCAAAAGGAGCTGTCGTAGCATTTGTTGCCATCTTGAGCGTGGGCATTCCCTCTTTTGCTTTCGGGAAATTCACCACTTTTCGGGGTTCATCGTCACTCAACCAAAGTTTGTCGATTGAATCCAAGAGGCCCGCTGCACGATACTTTTCGATAAAAACATTCATCTCGTCGCGAAGCTTGCGTCCCTTTTCATTCTTCGGGAACACCGCCACGATGTCCATCGGTTCAAAACCAGCGTGGATATAGCCGAGATTCGGGTTTTCAAGCGCCACATACCGGATAATCGGTTCGTCGTTGATAAAGCCATCCAGCTTACCGTTCGCCACTAGGTAAGCCATGTCGGGCGTAGACTTGTAATAGTCGATTTTTGCGTTAGGAAGAAGGCGTCGCGTTTCCTTGTCGACAAATACAAAACCCGTCTGCATACCGAGTCGCAAGTTCGCATTCTTGTTCATATCGGCAATGGAATTGTACTTGAGATGTTTGTCCCTGAATTGCAGCGGAACATCCTTCAAAGAAGAGTCTTCTGTGGCAGCTAGGACACCGCTTGCGAAAAGCATTACGAAAAGGAGAACTATCCAAAATTTCAAAGTCGTTTTCATATTCTCGCCTACTTCACCTGGAAATAAATTTGATTTACGCCATCAACGACACATTGCCTGTAATTTTCAACGGCAACATCCACCAATCTTCGAGAAATTTCATCACAAGTTTCAAGCGGATTTATATTTTCCCCTACAAAGTCAATCTTGATTTCCACACGGCAGGATTCATCGGAATATTCAGCCACCAAATGGATGCTAGATTCTGGGGGCAATTTCATCAGCAAATTCTGCGCGACGAGCTCGTCAAATACAAAATTGACATTTCGGGCAGTCCGCTTGTCAATTTGATTTTTCTCGACAAATTCAAAGAATTTTTGCACCACATTCGTAAAATCAGTCAATCCATTTTGCAGGCGAACATCGAACACCTTCAGGCGTTTGATAAACTGTCGAGTCTTATCTTTTTGCGGATGATCGAAAACCTGTTCTGGAGAGCCTTCTTCGTAAATAACGCCCTCGTCCATATAGAAGACGCGAGTCGATATATCCTTCGCAAATTTCATTTCGTGCGTGACAATGAGCATGGTCAAGCCCTGCTTTGCCAAGTTGCGAATCACCGAAAGAACCTCCCCCACCATTGTCGGGTCAAGGGCGCTCGTCGGTTCATCGAACAGGACAATTTCTGGATCCATGGCAAGGGTTCGCGCAATCGCCACGCGCTGTTTTTGACCACCGGACAATTCCTCGGGCAAGTTATTCGCCTTGTCGGCAAGTCCCACCGTGCGGAGCAAAGCCATTCCCTTTTCGTAGGCTTCCTTTTTTGTCCGATGCAGCAAATCCACTTGCGCCACCATGATGTTTTCGATGACGGACAAGTGATTGAACAAGTTGAAGGACTGGAAAACCATTCCCATTTTTCGGCGAAGCATCGGAACTTTCGCCCCCGGTGCCGTAATGGATTTTCCATCAATTAAGATTTCTCCCGAAGTCGGGTTTTCCAGCCTATTGATGCAGCGAAGGAGAGTCGATTTACCTGTTCCCGAAGGGCCTATAATGGAAATAACCTCGCCTCGGTGAATTTCTGCATTCACATCTACAAGCGGAGTTACGTTGGGATATACTTTTTTCAAATGCCGGATCGAAATCATAACCAAATATATTCCTTCTTAGATACATTCAATTATAGAAAAAGATTGCCATATTTTTACATTGAGGAATCCATATTCCACATTGGAACATATAATCGTTGGGCTACAGCTTTTCGTTTTTTTATTTTTGTCATCATGAGCAATTCTTTGTTTGAAAAATTTGGTCGTATTCCCAGTTTTTGCGCCCCGCTGTTTGGGCTGTTGTTTGTTGCATCTTTAATTTCTTGCGCCGGTAACGGAAAGCCGCTGACCGAATCGGACCCGAAAACGGCAGATGAGGCGGGGAACGGGGGTTCCGGGAGCTATACCGACGACTATTTTGACGAAGGCTCGTCGCAGAATGCTGGCGGAACTTCAAATGCTGCAGCTCGGCGTTCCCAGAGGTCAAGCGCAGACACCTACGGCTCCGACGGATTTAGCTTCATTCTGCCCCAGGGCGGCGCAGGCGACTGGGCGCTCGTGGGCGATGACGATGGGAGCGCCCACGAGAGCGGCGTCCCCTACGAATTTTACAACGCCAGCACGGGACGCCGCGCGGTCCTGGTCGAAATCGAACTTCCCAAGGGCGAACCCATGCGACTCATGGACCGCGCCCAGATGGAAATGCAGGCTTTTGAATCGAGCGGCAAGAAGGCGACTCTCGCTGAGACCTATCCCGAAGAAAACTTCGGCGGTACAGGAGTCTTCTTTGACGTCGCAGGCAAGCGCTACGATAGCCCTTACGAGGCTGTAGGCTTTGTAACGGGTGCAGGAAGCCGCGTGTACACGCTCACGCTTTCCGCCACCGACACGCCGCTCCAGCCGGGCGAACTCAAGAACGAATGGAAGGAATTCTTCGCGAACTTCAGCATGCGCGAAACTGCTGCAAGCGAAGGCCCGGAACTTTCGCCGAACAACGTACAGAGCTTCAACTCCCCCGCCCTCGGCTACACCTGGGCAGTGAAGGATACCCTCTGGCATCACTGGACAGGAATCGCCCGCCAGAACGACGACCCGGACCTGGTGCTCAGCAACAAGGCCGAAGACGTTTCGCTGTTCGTTTACGGGGCAACCGTTGAAAGCGACGCCGTGAATTCACAGGATTTGTTCAAGGTGCTGCTCGTGCGCCTGGGCGTTGACCCGAATAACGCCACACTCGAAAGCCATCGTCAAAAGGTCGGCGACCGCTACGCACAGGACTTTAGCCTGACCCACGTGGTGAACAAGTTCGACTTCTACTACACAGGCCGCTATTTCTACGATGACGGCCGCGGAATTTTGATCGTCAGCTGGACACAGGGCGTGAACAAGAAGAAATACGCCAAGGTCATGCAGCACGGTATAGAAGGCCTGACCGTGGGCGAAAAGCCCGCCACCGCAAGCGATGCCGAATCCGCCAAGAAGCAGGCCAAGTTCAACGCCGCCATCATGAGCCAAGTGGGCATTCTCCGCCTACTCGAAAACCAACCGCTCGTAGCGTTGAGCTACTTTGAACGCGCGAACCGCATGGATCCCGAAGAACCGCTGTACCTGATCAACTGCGGATTCGTGTACCAAATGAAGGAACTTTACGGTCCGGGCATCAGCCATTTTGAAAGCCAGCGAGAACTGGTGCAAAAAAACGGCAAACTGCTCTCGATTCTCGGCGAAATGTACGAAGCCTTGTTCGACTACGGCCGCGCCCGCGAATGTGCCGAAGCTGCCCTCCGTTATACGCCGAACAACCCGGAATACGTGATTAACTTGAGCGACGCCCTCTGGGGCCTCGGTCAGCGCAACCAGTCACTCATGGTCGTGCAACGCCTCTACGACACGCAGCCGAGTAGCCGCCTAGGTGTTTACCTCGCCAAGACCTACATGGGCCTTGACCAGTATGCTGAAGCCGTCGACATTCTTTACCAGGTGCGCCGCCGCTTTGGCATGAGCGTGGAACTCGGAAGCACCTTGATGGATGCCCTCATGTTCCTTGGCCGCTACGAAGAAGCCCGCGCCATTAGCGAAGAAACCTTGGCCAAGGACCGTAACGACTACAAGATTTGGACCACGCAGGGCAAGATTCTATTCTACAGCCGCAATTACCGCGACGCCGAAAAGTCACTCACCAAGGCACTCGCCTTAAAGCCCGATAACGAAGACGCCAAGAGTTTCCTCTCCGCCACGAAGGCATTCCTTGGCAAGGCGGACAACCGCACGCTGCAAAAGCCGATTACGCCTGTGGAAGAACGCACCAAGAACCTGAAGGGACTCCTCAGCGAAACCGCCAAGAAACTGGGTACCGAAGGCGACTTCCCTGCGGTCGTGCATTACAACAAGCAGACCTTGAAAGCCGAAAAGGGAGCGAACTGGGTCCGCACCGACGAAATGCTCATGGAAATCCTCGACATTCGCGGCGCCGCCATCTATCGCGAATTCACCTTCGACTTCTTGCCGGGATTCGATCGCATTTACCTGAACGCCCTCGAAGTCTACGACAGCAACTGGAACCTGAAGCAGAAGGCGAACCTGAACGGCGCCTACATTACCTACGCCACCGAAATCGGCGGACAGAACGAATCGCAGACGGCGCATTTCCCGCTGCAGGAACTGGAGCCGGGCGACTTTATTTACCTGCAGTTCAGCCGCACCAACATCGAAAACAAGGGCATGATTCCCTACACCGACTTCGTGAGCAGCAAGGACGTTCCTGTGGGCCAGTCCAGCTTCCGCATTTACGCCGACACCGCCCGTTTTGTGACCGAAGAATACGGCCCGCTCGAAAAGAAGACCATCAAGGGCGGCATCGAATGGAAAATCGAAAACCCGGTCATTATCCGCAAGGAACTTTACATGCCCGTGTACCGCGACTTTGGCGCAGGCCTGATGCTTACCGGCAAGCAGGAATGGAAGAACGTGGGCGAAGATTACCAGAACCTGATCAAGCACCAATTCAAGCAGGCCGTGAGCGTGCGTGAAAAAGCCCGCGAAGTCCGCGGCAGCAAGGCAAACGACAACGCCGTGAAAGCCATCGTGAACTTTGTACGCCACGATATTCGCTACCGCGACATTCGATTCGGTGGTCACAGCCTGATTCCGCAAACTGCCGAAGTCACGCTGAAAAAGCACCAGGGCGACTGCAAGGACATGGCGCTTTTGCTCAAGGAAATGCTCGAAGCCGTAGGCATCAAGAGCTACCTCACCGCCATCCACCTGACCGAAGAAGGTTTCGCCGGTCTCCCGACCATCCAGCAATTCAACCACATGATTCTCTACATTCCAGCGCAGGGGCAAGTTACCGAACGCTGGGTCGATGCCACCGACAAGACCGGCAACGATCGCCCCGTACCGCTCGACATGGAAGGCAAGGTCGCACTCGTCATCAACGACGACAGCAGCCATGTGGTCACCACGCCGATTCTCGAAGACAATCAGGAACACCAAATCGGTATTGAACACCGCCTGTTTATCGGAAACGACGGCGCCTGCGAATTCCGCGACTCGATTTCGTTGCAAGGCAAGTTCGCAAGCGTGATGCGCAACCGCTTCTTTGGCCGCGACATGAAGGAACAGGAAAAGCTGATGGAAGACTTCCTCGCCTCGGGCATTCCCGACGTATCTATCGGAAACATCCGCATCGAGAACTTGGCCGAATTCAACAAGCCGCTCGCCCTGATTGTGACTTACGCCTCCAAGGGATACTTCGGCCAGAACGGTTCTGAACTCAAGGGACGTTTCCCGAACGTGTGGGAACGCAGCCTGTTCAAGCTCCCGAAAGTTTCCAAGCGCCATCACCCGATTCGCATGCCGCACGAAACACAGTTTGCATACAAATTAAGTGTCACAGCAGCAAACGGCAAGACGGTCAAGATTACCGGCCCGAAGCCGCTTAATCGCGAACCGGATTACGTGAGCTACGAGAAGAATTTCGACGGCAAGAACAGCATCAAGTGGACCACCTTCGCTCTCTACGCCGACCCGGCCGAATACAACAAGATTCGCGAGGAATGGACCTACTTGCTCAGCGAAACGAGCCCGATGATCGAGGTCAAATAAACAGCAAGACATTAAGAGAAATGCCCCGGAAAAATTCCGGGGCATTTTCATATTCAATTTAGGAACGAAACTAGTCGTCGGCAGTCGAAGCGCCGATGGCCTGTTCGAGCGTGGTGTGTCCGTTCAACGCCTTCTGGATGCCGTCCATACGCAGCGTAATCATGCCGCATTCCTGCATGGCGGCGCGTTTGATAACGTCGCCCGAAGAACGCTTGATAATCAGGTTACGCACGGTTTCGTTCGGCACCAGGAATTCGTAAATACCGCAACGACCCTTGTAGCCCGAACCATCGCACTTGTCGCAACCCTTGCCGTGGTAGAACTGCATATCGGGAGTCAAGTGGAATTCGTCGCGCATGGCCTGCGAAATTTCGACAGGTTCCTTACAGTACTTACAAATGCGGCGCACAAGACGTTGTGCAAGCACGCCCTTGATAGCGGTAGACACAAGGAAGGGTTCCAGGCCCATTTCGAGCAAACGCGGGAATGCGCCGGCAGCATCGTTGGTATGGAGCGTACTGAAGACCAAGTGACCCGTCAAAGCAGCTTCGATAGCCATGGACGAAGTTTCCTGGTCACGCATTTCACCGATCATGATCACGTCCGGGTCCTGACGCAAAAGGGCGCGAATGCCCGCCGCAAAGGTAAAGCCCGCGGCGTTGTTAATTTGTCCTTGGTTCACACCGTCAATATTCAATTCCACCGGGTCTTCCATCGTAGAGATGTTGATCGTGGAATCCAAAATTTCTCGAATAGAAGCATAAAGCGTGGTAGACTTACCGGAACCGGTAGGACCGGTCACCAGCACAATACCGTTAGGAGCATTAATCGCATCGATAAACTGCTTGAGTACGCGCGGGTCAAAGCCCATGTCCTTCAGCGGGAACTGACCCGAGTTCGGGTCCAAGATACGCATAACAATCTTTTCGCAGACGCCACGCTTACGGAGCGATATAGGGAAGGAGCTCACACGAAGGTCCACCTCGGAGCCCTTGTAACGCACGGTAAAGCGGCCGTCCAACGGTTTACGTTTTTCGGCAATATCCATCTTCGAAAGAAGCTTGATACGGGAAAGAATCTGAGGCATCAAGCGGGCCGGAATCGGGGACATCACCTGCAGGTCGCCGTCAATACGGTAGCGGAGCTTGAGGAATGTCTCCTGGGGTTCCAGGTGAATATCGGATGCGTGACGGGCGATGGCTTCGTGAATCAGCGTGGTCACGATTCGCACCACCTGGCGGCCTTCTTCGTCGGTCAGTTCCGGTTCGTCATTACCGCCCTGACCGCGTTCCACGGTTTCAAGTTCTTCACCATCCTTGGATTCACTGATAAGTTCGGCCAAGGATTCCTCGGCAGGACCATGACCTGCAAACACGCGTTCAATGGCCTTCATCACGTCCGCTTCGGAGGCCATCACCACGTCAACATCCATACGGACCTTGAACTTCACGATGCTGATCGTGCGCATGTTGGTCGGGTCCGTCATGGCAATCGTCATCACGGAGCGAACCTGGCGGCGTTCATCTTCGCCCTTCTGCACGAACAGAGGCACCACCTTGTACTGCTTGCACATGTCTTCGGGCAAGTAGGTATAGGCGTTCGGGTCAATATTGAAATTGTCGAGCTTTACATACGGAACTTCGAACTGTCTCGAAAGAATTTCGATCAAGCGTTCTTCGGGCATGTAGCCCAGGTCCACCAAAGTGCGGCCAAGGCGCTTACCCGAAGTTTTCTGGGTTTCGAGAGCCTTGTCCAGCTGTTCCTGCGTAATGTAACCCTGAGCGAGGAGCATTTCACCGATACGCATCTTGGTCGAAGACTGCATCTGCGACCCGAGGATGTTCGTTAGCGTTTCTTCGCTCACCATGCCAAGGCGCACCAGAATCTTACTGAGCATAAGACCGGTACGCTTATGTTCGGCCATGGCGTGGGCCAACTGGTCTTCGTCGAGGACTCCCTGACGAAGCAGCAACTGGCCAAGGTTCATCTTGTTGTTGTTCATCATATATGCGACCACGCCCGCGGGGGTACGGGCAAAAACTCTCCATCTTGGCTTAGCATGCGAACTTCGGGAGACCCAGACTCTTCTAAAGCCTTCCCAATCCTACACACCTTGCCTAATCGAACATTTTCTTCAAATATACTATTTGGGCATGAATTTGCAAACAGGAGTTCATACTCTTCGCCCCCATTTAATGCAAAATCAAGAGGATCAAGGTGATATCTATCACACAGACGATGGACTTCCGCGTCAATCGGAAGCAGTTTTTCCTCGATTTGTAGGTTCACCCCCGAGGCCACCGCCAGATGGTTCAGCTCCGAAGAAAGGCCATCGCTAATATCCATCGCCGCGCCATAGACTCCCAAACGGATCAGTTCCGCTCCCGCCGATTCGCAAATCTGCGGAGCAAGATGGTATTCCACCAGCTTGGGGAAATCGGATACCGCTTCGGGGTGGTTCATCAGGAGCCAGAGGCCGGCCCCCGACTTACCCAAGGTCCCGTTCACGTACAGGGCGTCGCCCGGTTTGACCGCCGAACGCAAAAGGGGACGCGAAAACCCAAACGCACCGTCGGGTGACGCGCCTGATGAGGCGTCTGGTGATGCGTCGCCGAGCACCCCCAAGAGGGTCGTCGAGAACATCCCCACCTCGCCCACTACGGTGTCGCCGCCAATCAAGGCGATTCCTCGTTTGGCAAAGCCCTGCGAAAGGGCCCTGCGCACACGGGCTCGGGTTTCTTCGGACCAGCTTTTGTTGATGCAAAGTCCGAGCAGAGCCAGTTTCGGCGTTCCGCCCATGGCGGAAATGTCCGACACGTTCGAAACGATATGCTTTTCGACCGCCTGTTCCGGAGTCGACCAGTCCAGCCTGAAATGCGTATTTTCGACCGAAAGATCCTTGGTCACGAGCCAGCCATCGAATATGGCGCAGTCATCGCCTACGCCAAGCCAACTGCGACTTTGTGGGGACTCATGCGTGAAATCGGCGGAGCCTTTCAGGAGAGTCTCAATAAAACGAAATTCGGGAACATCAGGGAACATAGGTGCGAAAAATTTAAAAATAACAAAGCGCGAGTCATCCTGAAGCTTATCAACGAAATCCATAAAAAAGAATCGAGCTTACCTTAAGGTCGCGATGAGCCGATGTTGAGAAAATAAACAAATTGGAATTAAATTGTTGACAAGATGAGAATTTCTTTAGGATAAAAAATATTTTTTGAAAAAGAGCAAAAAATCTATCCACAACTCGCGAGAATTACCTATCTTTTAGGCCATGGGACACATCTTCTTTATAGCCCCGTCTTCTCCCGGCAGTCTGGACCGGTTAAGCCAATGGACTTTCCGTTGGCTGTTGGAGCACGGAGACCTAGCAGAAGATTCCACGATGTACAGCTGCAATTCCATCGAAGACGCCACAAATCTTCTGGAATCAGCCCTGATTATCGGTCAGTCCCCCGCCTTGATTATTTTGGACCATTCCGACAGGCCATGCGAACAGAACATCAAGTTCAGCAAGCTTCTGCACGACGGCATTCCTGAATCCTGGATTGTGGAACTCGTTCCTGACAACATGCCGCTCCCGGAAAGCGACGAGAACTACTACTGGGTCCGCAAGCCTGTACGCGAAGAAGAATGGTATTGCACCTTGGAACAGGTGCTGCTCAAGAGCGGATCGCCCCAGTGGGCCAATAACTAATGTGACAAATGCATAAGGCGAGTGCCGCGGCCAAGCTTGCTTGGACATGGCCGAGCCAAGCATTTGGTTCTTGAGCGTAACGAAAGAACAAATGTGAGATGTGGAATGTGCAATTAGCAATTCCACTTTTCTTTTTTTAAATACTAAATTCTACGCATGATCAAAGGCGTAAGTTATTTTGGTGTGCGCTCGCCTAAGCATGTTCTTGCCGATATGGCCGACATCAAGGCGGCGGGTTTTAACGCGGTACTCCATACCTGGAGCGAAGAGGACCAGCAATACTACTATGGCACCATGAAGGAAATCGTGGACAAGTCCGCAGACTTGGGTCTGACGGTCTACGTGAACCCGTGGGGTGTGGGCCGCGTGTTTGGCGGCGAAGCGTATTCGGAACTCACCGCACGAAACCACGACTTATGCCAGGTGGCACTCGACGGCAAGCCAAAGGTAGCCGCCTGCCCGAACCACCCCGAATTCCGCGCCTATATGCACAAGTGGATTGAATCCGTTTGCGCAACGAAGGTGAACACGATTTTCTGGGACGAGCCGCATTTTTATTTTGAGAAAGGCGGGCTTAGCAACTGGAGTTGCCGCTGCGAAAAATGCCGCGAGTTATTCCGCGCTCGTTTCGGATACGAGATGCCCGCCGAACTCACCGACGACGTGAAGAAATTCCGCGAGGACAGCCTGATTGATTTTCTGAAAGAAATGACTGAAGATGTTCACGCCCGCGGCAAGCGCAACTGCGTGTGCATGCTTCCACCGTGGTTTCCCGCAGGGCTCGACGACTGGGGCCGCGTGGCAAGCCTCGAAAGCGTCGACGAAGTGGCAAGCGACCCGTACTGGGAACGCGGCGCCGCCGAGGAATGGGTCCGCGAAAAATACGCCGAGACAGCCCGCAAGCTGACCGATGTCGCCACCAAGTACGGCAAGGCCGTGCAGATGTGGATCAAGGCGTACCAGATTGAAGCGGGCCGCGAAAACGACCTCGCCATCGCCGTCGAGGAAAGTCGCGCCGCCGGTATCGACAACATCTTCGCGTGGAGCTACCGCGGCACCGAAACTCTCAGCTGGCTAAAAAGCGACAACCCGGACGAGGTCGCCCGGGTGTTCAGAAATTCTTTGCGTTAACAGCTAGTTCTGGAGACAGCGAACAGAGAACCCGTAGTGCTTGTTGCCAGTGTTCACGGACGCATCATCGCTGGTGAACAAATCCATGTAGTACGCGCCGTAGCTACTGTACTCAGTAGCACTCCAGAAGCGGGTTTCGAAGGCATCGTCGTCGAAGGCGTCACCATCGTAGTTCCTTATGCCAACAGGGAGCCCGGTAAAGCCCACGTCATCCGTACCACCGTAATTATCGAACCAGCCCGTCTGCGACTTGAGAACTTTACCGGCATCTGACCCGCCCACTGCAGTAAACAGGGTGTCCCATTCAGCTCGTGTCGGCAAGTGCCAGCCCGGCGGGCAAACACCATACACTGTATCGGGCAAAGTACAGGTCTTGCGGTGACCGCAATCTATAGACTTATCATTATAAAGTTTGGCCGAATCGATTGCCGCCGCCCAGGTGTAAAGGCGACCTGCCACGGCACAATTTGCCGTAGTGGTACTATTCGAAGCTCCGAAACACCAACTGCGATCATTAAGGGCTTTGTCAAAGTAATTCAGGTTTTCGGCCATCCAGGTCTGCGCACCAATCTTTATGGTCTTGTACACCTTCTTGTCGCGGCTGTCCGTCATGGTGCCGTAGGTTATATTCGGGTTGAAGCGACACTCCTTAGGAATATTCCAATCCCAACCAAACTCATCCTCTAAAAGAGCAGAACAATTCAATTCAACAGATGAGCTGCTAGAAGCAGCCTCTCCAGTACTGCTACTGGATTCCCCACTACTGCTCGGAATGACGGAGGAAGAACTCATGAGAGAGGATGAGGAATTTTCCAAGACAATGCTGCTGCTAGACTCTTCGACTACACTCGAGGAAGAATTTTCCAAGACAATGCTACTGCTGGACCCTTCGACAGCACTCGAGGAAGAATTCGCCGCGTCAACGCTACTGCTGGACTCTTCGACTACACTCGAGGAAGAATTTGTCATGGCGACGCTACTGCTGGACTCCTCGCTGTCGCTCGGGGTGACGGGGGAAGAACTGCCATCGTCATCGCAAGCTGCGAAAAGGAGTAAGCTGGAGATTGCCAAAGCAATAATACTTTTTGATTTTTTTAAAGCCACTTAACGCCCCTTTATAAAGATTTTGAATAAAATCTATAAATTTATTCAACAATGCCGGAGCGTTGCGGGGCTGCGAGGTATTTATTTCGTCACGCGGATTGTTGCGGAGCCGGTCTTTGACTTCACGATGAACGTGCCGCCGTTTTTCACGAGGGCTTTCGCGCTGGTGCGGAGTTCCTGCATTCCAGAGGCTCGCACCTTTCCCAAATAGTTGCCGTTCATGTCGAAGATGCGGTAGCTTTCGGTTCCGGTCGCATGCGATAGCGCAGGCCTTACAAAGTCCGTGCATCCGTCAACGCAAACGATTTCGTCTTCTCCGAACACAAAGTAATCCACGTCCATCCAGGAACCGGTCACCGTAAAGCGCAATATGTGTTCGCCCGCAGGGAGGTTCACCGTCGTCCGCACCTTGTTGTAGTCGTCGTAGTTGTCCTCGCCTTCGTTTTTCGGGACAGAGATCACGTCCGTGATGTTTTTGCCGTCAAGCGACATCTGGAAGCTTGAGGTCTCGTTTGCGGATGCGACCGACGCGTAAAAGGAATATTCGCCCGCTTCCTTCACGTTCACGGTGTATTCCAGCCATTCGCCTTCCTGGTTGTAGCCCACGATGTAGCCCGTCGCCTTCTTGTAAATGTCGACGCCCGTCCCTTCGCGGTAATTGCTACCGCCATGGTCTTCGGAATCGTTTTCGCTGTAGGAATCGTTGCCCGAGCCGACACCCGGAATGTCAAAGTCTTCTGCCTCGATTTTGCCCGGAATTTCAAACGGTTTATCCTTGAACGGCTTCTGCGGTTCGGGAACCACCGGAGCGCGGTTTATTGCCTTGAGCATCTGCTCCGCATAGCGCTTGCCGAACGTCACGTAGGCATCGTGACCGAAGTGGTAGCGGTCCACGCCGTTGCCGCCAAGGCCCTCGGACGACGCGTAGTAAGTATTGTCCATCGTATTCGGGAGTTTCGACACGCGGTCGGAATAGCAGCAGCCCGAACGCAGGAGTTCGCCCGCTACAAACGGAACCGTGTCGGAACTCATATCGAGCGCCTTCAGAATATCGTCGCGAGTCTTCTTCACGATTTTCGGCCAGTCCGGGTAGCCGCCGTCGGTTTCGCCCTGATGGAAGATGAACCCCTTGATGACGCCCACCTGTTGCGCCTTCTTCGCGATATCGATAATTGTCTTGGTGACGTTGCCGTCGCTCGCGTATTCCTTCGCGTAGTTCTGGAGCCAGCTTTCTGCCGTAGAGAGGTAGCTTGCGTACTGGTCCTGGTCGAACAGCTTGATGCTTGCGCCGCCCACCGCAACCGGGATAATCCCGATGGTCACGTCCGGCATGCTGTCGGCCATCGTGCGCCCGAACCAGTCGGCAATGGAGATCGTGTTGCCGCAGTTGAAGAGCGAAGGTACCGCTGGGTAAACCTCACCGATGGTGTTGCGGCCCTTGCCGCTGCACTTTTGCGTCGCAAAAATCTTGAAGCGCGGGTTTTCGGCCTTGTCGGCGCTCTGGGCATCGGCAGTGCCGCCCATGTTGGACTGGCCGTATGCGATGTAAATGTGGAAATTTGGGTCCGGAGCGGCATTCGCCTGAATTGCACCGAACGACAACAAGCCCGCAGCAAAACATGCTGCCGGCACGAAACCTGAGAATTTATTTAAAAATCTCATGACATCCCTTCTTTTTCAAACATCCTTCTTAAAGATATCTTGAAAAAAACACAAAAGGCGCCCCCGGCGCCCTTATTTTATAGACAGATTGTCAATGAAGGAAATTTGGAACGAAGTTCAAAAATTTTTAAAGCAATTTACGCAGGCTCAAAGGTCTTGATTTTATCCAATTCTTCAGCAATTTCGAGCTTCAAGTTACGAATATCGATATCATCTTGCAAGGAGATGAAGTAATCGTCGGAAACACCAAAGAACTTGGCGAGTCTCAGGGATGTATCGACTGTAATTCGTCTGCGGTTGTGAAGAATATCCTGGATTCTTGAAACAGGAACATTGATTGCCTGGGCGACCTTGTAGGCAGACAAACCCATAGGCGTAAAAAACTCTTCATTCAGGATTTCTCCGATAGTAGGCGTTTCAATATGCTTGCTCATGGTTTGCTCCTAGTGGTAGTCAACAATTTCAACGTTATAAAAATGCCCATCGTTCATTGAAAAACAGATACGCCATTGATCGTTTATGCGAATAGAGTATTGTCCTTCTCGGTCTCCATGCAAAGCCTCCAAGCGATTGTTCGGAGGAATCCGCAAATCGTTCAATGATTTAGCATTGTCTATCATCATCAGTTTTCTCAATGCCACCTTCTGAATTGTATTAGGCAACCGTCTTGAGAACTCCTGATTATAGACGAGTTCTGTTTCTCTGTCTGCAAAACTTTGTATCATTCAATATACCTATTTTGTGTGTATATGTCAAGAGGGTAGATAATTTTTACGAGTTCCTATATTACTATACACGCGTTTTTCAGGCTTTTTTTGCCAATCTTGCTGGTAAAATGATTTTAACGGGACAAAAAAAGAGCCTGTCCGAGAATAAGACAGGCACAAAGTTGATTACAAAATTAAAGTGTCAGAGAACTTCTATGGAGTTCCTTAATCCTTAAGACAACGAATCGAAAAACCACTGTCCTTATAGAGCGCACTCAGTGTTGCAGATTCGTTGTATCCATTCATGAACACATGCTGCGCAAAACCAGCATCTTCACTTGCCACCGCAGAAGTCCAGAAGTATGCATAAACACCTTTGTCGTCATATCCCCCACCGTAACTTCGATCACCTGCAGGAAACGCGGCAAACGAGAACGCGTCCGTCCCGTTAACACCATCAGATGTGACTTCATCCCAACCGGTAGAAGATTTAAGCGTTGTACCTGCAGACAGCGATCCACCGACAGCGTCAAACAAAGTTTCCCATTCATCTGGACTCGGCAAATGCCAACCTGCAGGGCATGCACCTTCGGTATTCCCCGCTGGATACATACCCATTGCAGCCCCCCATGTATAGAGTCGACCGTACTTGGTACAGTTACTCACATCGTTACGATAGCAATAACTGTCATCTGCTTTATAATTGAGATTCTGCGCCATCCATGTTTGCGCTCCAATAACAACAGTCTTATAGCTCTGACCATCTCGTTCATCGGTAAGTAAACCATACACACAGTTATCTTCAGTCTCTGTTTTACAACCAGACACAGAACTCAACGGTTCTACCAAACTACTGCTAGATATGTCTGCAGAACTTGAAGAAGGTTCTATTGTCTGGTAATTACTTTCAACTGTTTGGCAGCTACTTGATTGAGCAACTGATGAACTGGAATTAATCAACGAAGACGATTCTTCGTTCGAATCTGAAAGCGGGGCTGAGCTACTAGAATCACCATCGCAAGCAGCGAACAAGGCTACAGAAAGCATCAGCACTACAAAATGCTTCATAGGGACCTCTTGGAAACACAAGTCATTAATTCTTACAAAAGGTAGTTTTTTTCTCGGCAAAGATTGCTTATGCTGGCAGGAATCTGCCTTAGAGTTTCCACGGATCAGCATGTCAACAGACACAACATTCCCCGAAGCGGAAGAAGATAAGTCGGTGAGCGGACAGTAAAGGCCGATGGCCGTAATTTGTCCGCGAAGCGAGCTTAGCTCTGGAGCTGGGGGGGCCTTCCCCTACATACAAAAAGCCCTCGGGTGTTAACCGAGGGCGTTTGCGAGAGCGAGGCGATATCACATTGTTTAATATGCGATAGAGCCGAGCGGTCTTATTTTGCTCTTTCGAGGTAAGAACCGTCGCGGGTGTCCACGCGGATCTTGGTGTTGTTTTCGATGAACAGCGGAATCATCACCTTGGCGCCGGTTTCGACGGTGCATTCACGCATCACGTTACCGCTGGTGTTGCCCTGGACTGCCGGAGGAGCGTCGATGATCATGAGGTCAACGAAGGTAGGCGGAATCACTTCGATCGGAAGCGTAGCGCCGGACTTCGGGTCCTTCCACCAAGTGACTTCGACAGTAGCGCCGTCGAGGAGCCAAACTTCGCAGCCATTGAGAGCTTCCTTGGAGATTTCTTCAGTTTCCTGAGTTTCGTTGTTCAGGAAGTACCAAGTAGAACCGTCGTTGTAGAGGTAAGTCATTTCGGTGAAGGTCACGTCGGCTTCTTCAACCGTATCGCCACTCTTCCAGGTGCGTTCGAGGGTGCGGCCGGTCACCAGGTTCTTGATGCGAACGCGGTTAAAGGCCTGGCCCTTACCCGGCTTCACGAACTGGTTTTCGATGATTTCGTACGGCTGACCATCAACCATGATTTTAAGTTTCTTGCGGAATTCGTTGGTGCTTACAGTACCCATATTATCCTCTTGTTGATTTTGATTCTAAATTTAGCAATATAATGGACGCAGCAGTTAAAGTTTTCACACAAATTCCTGACTTTTTGGAGTATTTAGGTACCGATCTGGCGACCACCATCGCCAAGACGACAGCCCTGGCAAACCTCGACCTGAACCCCAAGTTTCCGTTCCTTTGTTCTAGGCATTATGCCGACCTCATAAAAAAGGCTAACGACCCAGCGGCCCTGTTGCGCGAAATTTTACCGACCAAGGACGAACTTAACAAAGTCGAGGGTTTCGTAGACGACCCCGTGGGCGACCTGCCTGCCGGAAAATCCGACTGCGTCATCCAGAAATACGACCAACGAGCCCTGATTGTCTCGACCGCCACCTGCGGTGCCCGTTGCCGCTTCTGTTTCCGCAAGAACTACCCTTTCCAGAACATCCCCGATATCGCCCGCCAAGTGAGCCACTGGCTCGATACCCACAGCGACGTCTGGGAAGTAATCCTTTCGGGTGGCGACCCGCTGACGCTTGGTCCCGGCGCCTTCCGCGAGCTGATCGAAGCAATCGCCATGCACCCCTCGGTGACAACACTCCGCATCCACACTCGCCTCCCCGTGATGCGCCCTGACCTCGTGATGCAACATTTCGAGCTGCTGCGCGAGCTACCTGCAAGGTTTAACAGTGTACTGGTGTCGCATGTGGACCACGCCGACGAACTCGACGAAGAATCGGCGACCGTTTTTGCCCAACTTCGGTTTAGCGGCTGGACGCTCTTGAACCAAAGCGTACTGTTGCGCGGCGTCAGCGACGATGCAGACAAACTAAATAATCTCTGCCGAAAGCTCTTTACGCAAGGGGTTCTCCCCTACTACCTTCACCAGCTGGACCACGCCAACGGTGTCGCGCACTTCGAAGTTGGCGATGACGAAGCCCGCAAGCTGATTGCAGAAATCCGCACCAAGTTACCCGGTTACCTTGTACCAAAACTTGTCCGCGAAATCGCCGGCGAAAAAAGCAAAACGCCTGTCTAAGAAACAAGCCCGCAAAAAAATTCATCCTATTTGAGCAAAAAAAATCCCTCGGCATTAACCGAGGGATTTTTTAGCAAATTGAGATTGCCACGCTTCGCTCGCAATGACAAGGGAGCAGAGAGCGAGCGTTACACTCTATTACCTATTACGTATGTGCGTCGACCCATTCGGCGTTCTTGCGGCAAGCTTCAACAGACTTGTCGAAGGCGGCCTTTTCTTCGTCGCTCATCTTGACTTCGAGAATCTTCTCGACACCGTTTGCACCGACCACGACCGGCACGCCGCAGTAGAGGCCCTTAACGCCGTATTCGCCGTTCAGCTTGGCAGCGCAAGAGAACACGCTCTTCTTGTCGAGGAGGTAGGCTTCGGCCATGTGGATGGCGGAAGTAGCCGGGCTGTAGAAGGCAGAGCCGCGGCCGAGGAGGTTCACGATTTCGCCACCGGCACCGGCGGTACGCTTGGCGAGTTCGGCAAACTTTTCCTTGCTCATGAGCTGAGAAACCGGGATACCGCCAACGGACACGCATTCCATGATGGAAACCATGGTGTCGCCGTGGCCACCCATCACGAGGGCCTTCACGTCTTCGACAGACACGCCCAGTTCGTCGGCAACGAAGCAAGCGAGACGGGCAGAATCAAGCACACCAGCCATACCGATGACCTTGTTGGCCGGGAGACCGGACTGCTTCTGCATGTTGTAAACCATAGCGTCAAGCGGGTTGGTAATCACGATGACGAATGCATCCGGAGCGTTTTCCTTGATGGCTTCGGCAACAGTCTTGATAACGCCGCAGTTCTTGTCGAGGAGGTCGTCACGGCTCATGCCCGGCATACGCGGGAAACCGGCGGTCACGATCACGACGTCTGCGCCCTTGATGGCGGAGTAGTCGGTAGCACCCTGAAGATCCACAGAAGAGTTGATGACAGAGCGGCCTTCCATAATGTCGAGAGCCTTGCCCTTCGGCATGCCCTGAGTCTGCGGAATATCGATAAGGACCACGTCGCCAAGATTCTTCTGAGCGAGCACGAGAGCCATTGTACCACCGATTTGACCAGCACCAACAAGTGCAATCTTCTTTCTAGCCATGATTTAACCTTCCTTTTAAGGTAATTAGATTTTTACGCATCAAATATAGCACTTTTTCGTGTTTCAGACAATGAAAAAACGCCCCAAAAAGCCGAAAAACGGAAAAAATAAGCTACACTACTTCCCTTTTAACAACCAACCGCGGTAGTAAGTCAACGAAGAAAACCTGTATTTGGGTGGCAAAGGCTCTTTTTTCAAACCCTCTATAAAATCATCAATATACTTTTGAAATTTTTCCACAATAAATATATAGCGCTTCATGATTTCCTTTTTTGGGGCAAAAAAAAGAAGCCGCTTTTATATGGATATATAAAAACGACTTCATCTAATGAGCTTTCTTTTTTTCTCAGGTGGTCGCTCTACCACCCTGTCATCATTTCGAGCTTTCTTTTTTTCTCAGGTGGATGCTCTGCCACCCTGTCTATTACAAATATACATTATTCTTCGACAAAAAACAAGCTTTTTCCAAGTTAGCGCTCGAATATATTTAAAATAGTAGGGGCTCTGCCCCCTCCCCCCCCCCGAGATTCACATAGAAACTCTTTTTCAATTCACGATTTGGTTGTATATATGTTGTTTTTCTTCACGAGCATCAAAGAATCCATTCAATATTGAAAAAAAAATGTCTGCATTCTTTTTATCCCTATGTTTCAGAAATTCATTTCTACAATGAACCGCAATATGAAAAATTTTGTCAAAAACAAAGAAACTCTATTTTTCTTCCAATTTGAGCATCAAATTGTGCGTTTCGATAAGGATGGCGATGATTTTGCGGTAATGCGAGATATCGTCGAAGGTAAGGGTGCGGTTTTTGCGGTCCTTGAGCCATTTTTGAGCGGGTTGGTAGCCGCCGATGTAGAAGTTCCAGGCTAGTTCAGGAACATTCGCAAAATACTGCGTCTTGTTGATGTAGACTTTCCCGCTGATGTCATCCCCGACTTGGTCGGGGATCTCCCTTTCAAAACGAATCTCGCTTACGGCATTGTCGCCTTCGATGTCAAAGGAGGTCGCCTGCGGAGGAATTTCTTCCATCAGGTGCAATTTGCGGAGTTTATTGCCGATGAAAACGACGCGTTCGAATTCTTCCTTGTTTCCGGGATAAGGAATACGCGGGAAATCGATTTTCAGGAATTCCTTGTATTTTTCACGATAGGACGGAGTGTGGAGAACGCCGTAGATGTAATCGAATACTTGTTCTGGAGTTGTAATATGCGAACGATTGTCACCCTGGAGAGGCGACGCCTCGATAGGGTCCATGGATTCTATCGGCCCTCGGCCTCCAGAATGACATTCGTCTAGGCATGCGTCGATCTTATGCCAAATTTTTTCGTCTAGATTGGGCTTGCGAGTTTCGCCGAGCTTTTCTTCACCTTCTGTTGGATAAAGGTAGAGCGGGAAAACGTTTCCACCACCTAATTTCCCTGCACTAGCAATCAAATTCATATCGCAAACATTGTTCGTGCAAAAAACATATTTCCAATTATCTATGCATTGTCGCGATGCAATTAAAGCAAAATTCTCTTTTTTTTCAATTAGATTATTATGGACTTTAAAAAACGCTCTTTTTATTAATTTCTCGTCATAATAAATAATCTTAGGATCAAAAGGTCGGTATAGATATTTCTGTATTTTAGATGGATTAAATTGTGACTCTGCAATTCTTTTTAGTAACGGATAACCGCTTGAATCTTCAACATTGTAACATTTTGAAAAATTACTATCATATTTCTTTTGCAACAATTTTTCTATTCTTGCTTCTAAATCATAATGGTTCTCATCTATAAATAAAAGATCCCTTCCTGATTGAACCCCACTTGTATTCATTTTCATTAGTTCGTCAATCTTGAAGCCTTTTTCGTATTCTTCTTGTATTGAAAAATCCTTTGGAACAAAAAAGAACTGAGGCCTTTGCGGACACAATTCTTTCCAGGGCACATCGCTAAAAGAAGTCTTTGCTAAAAATGCGTATTTTTCAAAGCGTTTGCCGAAGAGTTCATAATGGTAAACGCGGGCTAGAGATCCTTCGACTTCGCCCTTACGGGCTTCGCTCAGGATGACACTCTGTTTTTTCTTAATAAAAATGTTAATGCTTACGCCTTGCATGATGTCAAAGACATTCTCATCTTTATCGCCATCAAATGCAGTTTCCTTTTTACGAGTGTCGCCATGCAAATCAAGAATGTAGATTTCATCAAAAGTTTCCATCAATGCTTTTCGCATTTGTCGATGGATAATTCCATCTATAAAACTATTGTTCGAAATATACGCGAGAATTCCTTCACCATTCTTTTCTACATAGTAATGTCCTAATCGAATAAATTTGATGTAATCATCAGAAAGCGGCTGGATGTTTTTCTCGTTTAAATTTTTCTTATAGGTTTCCGATAATTCCTGAATCCAAGCGCTTTTATTGCTACTGCTCACGCTATACGGCGGGTTGCCAATCATCACCATTACGGGTGTATCGCGCTTGACAAGGTTCGCCTCGTTCGCTTCTTGCGCCAGCCATTGTGCAAACAATGTTCCCGTGTCGTGGTCACATTCTTCAAGGGAATTAGTAAGGAATATGCGAAGTCGCTTGTCCTGTTTTGCCTTGTAACCCGTCTGCGCCAGCACCATGTCCAATTTCAAGTGGGCAACGGCGTATGGAGCCATCATGAATTCAAAGCCATTCAAGCGCGGGAGCAGATGTTCTTCCACATAATTTTGCCAAGCGCCCTTTTGGTTTTCCATGCCGGAATATATCTTGCGAACCACTTCGGCAAGGAATGTTCCCGTTCCTGTTGCAGGGTCTAGAATTTGAACTTTATGGTATTCGTGCGTTTCGTATTTCTTGTGATCTTTGGTGCGATTGTCCGTATATAGGTTCGATGTTTGACGAATCGTCACCTTGCTTGTGTCGGCGAGACCATCACTCAAATTGAAGCGGGATTTCAGGATTTCATCAACGGCATTGACGATAAAGTGGACAACGGGTTCGGGCGTGTAATAAACGCCACACGCCTTTTTCTGCTTGGGGTCGTAATAGCGCAGAAAATCTTCGTAGAAGTGAATCATGGGGTCGGCTTGACCCGTAGCCTTTCCAAAATTCTTCATGACCTTCGGCATGTCCGTCACCCGGAATGTTTCTGCCAGGTCATCTACAATCCACGCAATGCTTGTATCTACATCGAATGCGGCGACATTCTGGAAAACCTTGCGCAAGAACGGATTTGTCTTGGGAATGAGTGTCGCCGCTTCTTCTCGGCTGAAAGTGTCGGGAGTATCGTCATGGAGCCTTGCGGCAAACATTCCATAGCAAATTGTCTGTGCGTAAATATCGGCAAATTGACGTTCCGTCAAATCGTGAATCAACACCTTCTGGAAAGATTTCCATTGCCCCGCCAGTTCGCCGGCCTTTTCGCTATCGGTTTCGAGAGTCTTTTCAATCACTTCGGCAAGGAGGCGCGCCTTGGCCGCCATCATTTGCGCCAGCTTCGTAGAGCTCGTAATCTTCTGTGGCGTTGATTCTGCAATGTGCGCCACCATTTCCAAAAACATCGGGACATTGGCGTCTATTAGCGCAATTTTATTCCCTTTGATTTCTGCGATGCGGATGTTTTGAGTCGGCATTCCGTTTTCATAAGAATGGAAATCAAGGTAATCCGTGAAAAGGATATGATCTAGCGAGTTCTTGTAGCGGTTGAACTGTTCCTTGTGCTGGCGATTTCCATCCAGGTCGCTATCGCCGATGTCCTTTGCCTCCACAAACGCAACGGGAATCGATGTTGCGCCTTTCCCTTTTGCAATAATGTAGTCCGGCGCTCCGCACTGGATTCGGCTCGGTTCGTTAGTGATGGTGAATTTGGGAAGCAAGTCACCAAGCAGTTTCGCAAGTGCCGGGCGGTAGCTGTGCTCTGTCGCCTTGCCCGTACAAAATTGCTTGGAAACTTCGTCGATGTACTGTGCGACGGCTTGAATCTTGCTCTTGTCCAAATCGGCCATGATGGCTCCAGCGTTGCGAGAGTCGTTCCATTCTAAGCCATGATTAAGCAATGGATTCTATCGCTACGCCTAACGGCTTCGCTCCAGAATGACATTCCACACATTTTCATAAACAAAAAAGGCGTGGAGTCGCAGTGCTTATCACTACTGCGGGCTACCACACCCTTTGCACAATAAGCACAAACGACCCACGCCCCGATTGGGACGTGAGCGTTCGTCTTATTCTCGTGCAATTTGAAAGTGGTAGTTTCAGTAGTGAGAATAAGAGACGAATCTCAAAATTTACGGTCGCTCCGAACCATTCGGTACGGAGCTATGTCAATACGAATGATAGTAAAAAAGGAGATGACCGCCTATGCGAACATCCCCAAAATCGCAAAAAAACAGGTAAAAGGGAATCTATCTAACGAAAGTCTAAAACAAGTCCAGCGAGCTGTCGAGGTAGATTTCTTCGCGGACCTTGAGCTGGTATTCGGGTTTGGTCATGTAGTAGAGCAGAAATTCCAGGATGATAGCGCTGCCGAGGCTGCGACCTTCGATTTTAAAGTGGCGGAATCCTTGCGGGGCGTACATGTTTTGAATGTCACTGATTCCGATGAATCCGGGATTTTTCATGGCGTCAGAGAAGCGGTAGCCGCGCCCTGCGTTCGGAGAGACGCAAATATGGTCTTCTTGAGTTTCGCCGAGATTTTTCCGGCTCACGTTCTCGTAGCAATTTTTCCGGTCTTGGCAGCCGAACCAGCAGCATTCATTGCACAGGAACTCGACTTTCTGCTTTTCTGCAGGCGTTAGCGCGTTGAATTTAGCGAATTGCTTGTTGAGCCTGAAATCCGGCACCACGTAACTAAATTCGTCGCGATTCAGTTCACCCTCGAATTGAGCGAAATCTGTCAGCACCTTCGTCGTGGACGATACGAAATAGAATCCCGGATACTTCACCTTGATGTAATCAAGCAACAAATCCGAATGGACGATAACGCCGCTCGGGGCCGACCCATTTTTCTCGAACAGGGCGCACAAAGCATTGCATTTCTTGTCGGCAAGATGTTCTTCGCGAAGCAAGGAATTGCTGAAGGTCAAGCGCGCCGAAACACCATATTCCTTCGTGAGCGCGGCAACCTCTTCGGGGTCCGCATCACCAAATCCGACGCGACCTCCACCCCACAGGCAATCGCTGGGCGAACCGTAAATGGAGCCGATTTCACACCACTCGTAAAAGTATTCCCGATGCTCGCGGAACAGAGGCAAAAACGCCTTGTACAGGTCATAAAATTCAAACAGGCCGGGAAGGTGGTAGAAAACGCTCATCACGTCAAATATACCTATTTCTATTTCGCCCACCTACCCTATTTTAACTATATTACAATCATCTCCGAACTCCGAAATTCGAATTCTGAATTATCCTATGCGCACTCTAGTTCTTTCTGATATCCATGGTTCTGCGTTCGCCTGCAAGATGGCGCTTTCTTACCTCGACAAGCTCAAATGCGACCGCATTTTCTTATTGGGCGACCTTCTTTATCACGGGCCACGGAACCCGCTCCCCGGCGGACACGACCCGCAAGGAGTTGTCGAACTTTTGAGCCCGCTCAAGGACAAGATTACCGCCGTTCGCGGCAACTGCGATGCCGAAGTAGACCAGATGGTGCTGGGATTCCCCTGTTTAGCCGACTACGCCGAATTCGAAGAAAACGGGCTGCGCCTGTTTTTGAGCCACGGTCACCTGTATGACCCATACCTGTTCAGCCACTACAAGGCCGACGTGTATTTTTCGGGGCACACGCACATCTTTACCGCCGAAAAGAACGCCGATGGCGTCTACTGCCTGAACCCAGGCTCCACGAGCCTACCCAAGGGCGGAAACCCGCCGACCTTCGGAATTTACGAAACCTTCGGCGAAGGCTCCACCACTCCCCCGCGATTCAGTGTACACCGCCTAGAAACCGGCAAGGAACTGGCGGCAGTCGAGATTGTTGTTAAATAAGTAGAAATGGAGATCCCCGCCTGCGCGGGGATGACAAACGAGGGCTAGATCCTTCGACTCCGAACCTACGGTTCTTCGCTCAGGATGACACAGGGTGTCACTTCTTCAGTGCCGAGAGGAATTCCTTGAGGCGGGCATCTTTCGGGTTGTCGAAGATTTCTTCGGGGGTGCCGTCTTCCTTGACGTAGCCGTCGGCAAAGAACAGCACGCGATTTGCGACTTCGCGGGCAAAGCTCATTTCGTGCGTCACCACGACCATCGTCATGCCGGATTTTGCCAAGTCCTTCATAATCTTGAGAACTTCGCCGACCATTTCAGGGTCCAGGGCACTGGTGGGTTCGTCAAAAAGAATTACCTCGGGACGCATGGCCATGGCGCGGGCAATCGCCACACGCTGCTGTTGGCCGCCGGAGAGTTGTGCCGGGTAATGATCCGCCCTATCCAAGAGACCGATGCGGTCCAAGAGTTCCTTCGCACGCTTTTCGGCATCCGCCTTGTTCAAAAGCCCCAATTTCACAGGAGCGAACATGATATTCTTGAGGGCAGTCATGTTCTTGAACAAGTTAAACTGCTGGAACACCATACCCACGCGCTTGCGAATGTCCGGTTTCCACACGCCCTTCGTCAAAATGCTCTTGCCGTCCAATAGAATGTCGCCACCCGTCGGAATTTCGAGCAGGTTCAGCTGGCGCAAGAATGTCGACTTGCCGCAACCCGAAGGTCCGATAATCGCAATCACGTCGCCGCGGTGAATGTCGAGCGAAATTCCCTTGAGAATCTGCTTGTCGCCGTAAGATTTGCAAAGGTCCTTGACCTGGATTAAAGTTTCTGCATTAGCGTTCATTTTTCTTCAACCTCTTTTCAAGCTTTGCAACACAGGCCGAAAGCCCGGCAACAATGACAAAGTAAATGGCAGCCACGGCAAGGAGCGGGAGCATAGCCTCGTAGGTCATGCTACGGATAATGTCACCGCCGCGCGTCAAATCCATCAGGCCGATGTAGCCGCAAATGGACGTTTCCTTGATGAGCGTGATAAATTCATTCGTGAGCGCAGGAAGCGAATTCTTGAACGCCTGCGGATAGACAATGCTATAAAGAATCGTGCGGAACTTGAGTCCGAGACTGCGCCCCGCCTCAATTTGGCCAGGGTCTACGCCCTTGATGCCGCTACGGATAATTTCGGAAACGTAGGCACCCGAATTCACGCCGAAGGCCACGATCGCCACCAAAATCTTATTCACATTCACCGACGAGAAGACGATGTAGTAAATGATGAGCAGCTGGATCATCATCGGGGTGCCGCGAATTACGGCGAGGTAGACTTTAGCAAGAGCGTTCAGCACCTTGTAGCGACCGTTGAATTCGTTGCCGGTGCGGATTTGCGCCACGACAAAGCCTATCAAAATGCCGAGCAGTGCCGCAAAGAGCGAAATGACGAGCGTGTTACGGAGGCCCAACGCGATAAACTTCCAGCGGGAATCCTTCACGAAGTTCTTGTGGAATTGTTCGGCAAAGCTCTCGTCGCTTTCCACCGCCTCGTCGCCGCGGACAATCACAACAATTTTCGAAAGCGTATACGGAGTCGTGAAGTTGATGGACTTTTTGCGTTCCTCGGTCACAGTAAAGCCAGCGAAACCCACATCGGCCTTGCCCGAAGAAACAGCATTGATAATCGCATCGAATTCAATGTCCTGAATTTCGACGGTACGGTTCAGGTAGTCGGCGATGTAGTTCACGATTTCGATATCGAGGCCGACAATTTTCGCATTTTCGTAGTATTCATACGGCGGGAACTGAGCATTCGTCGAAACAATCAGCTTCGGGCCTTCGGTCACCTTCTTTTGATAATGGTAGTCGCCGGTGCGGTAGATGTATGTATTAAAGAGCGAATCATAGACGCCGTCCTGCTTCATGGCGGCGAGCGCCTGGTTCACGGAATCGAGCAGCGCCTCGTTCCCCTTCGCGACAACGCCCGCGTACATTTCTTCGACAAAAACCTCGTCCAAAATGCGGAGCGACGGATTTTCGCGCACGAACGCCTTGGCGGGCTGGTCATCACTCAAGACCGCGTCGATTTTTCCCTGCTTGAGTGCCTGCACGGCATCGGCAAGTTTTGTGTAGCGGTCCACATCGATTTTCGCGGTATCGCCACCGAAATCGGACGCATATATATCGGCTGTGTTGCCGATCTGCACGCCCACCTTCTTGTGGCCGAGATCATTAACGCAGTGGACTTTATTGGGGATTACCGCCTGCTTGCTATCGCAAGACACCAGGGCGAGCGCATAAAGCGCGATGAGGATTGGGAGGAGGAATTTTCGCATCTTTTTCACCTTGGGGTTAAATCTAGAAAAATATCGACCCATTTGAAAGGGGGAAGAATCCCCCTCACTTTAGCCACGGCTGGGCCGTGTCTGCCGTTACCCCCACTGCGGGCGCTCGCCGCCCCGCAACGCCCCGGCCTGCCGTTTACTATCTTTTGCTTATGCATTACACTCCTTACCGCGACCTGCTGCTGAAGATTTTCCCGAATTACCTGAAGGTGCGCAAGCTCCCGCTAAACGGCGGCATGAGTTGCCCGAACCTGGACGGCACCAAGAGTTTTTCGGGTTGCAGCTACTGCAATAACCGCAGCTTTAGCCCGGTATTTGACCAGGCGAAGGTCTCGATTCAGGAACAGCTCGACAAATTTGTGCCGAGGCTCCGCGAAAAGTACCCGAACGCAGGGATTCTCGCCTACTTACAGCCGTATACGAATACGCACGCGCCGCTGGAGCACCTGAAGGGAATCATCGATCCGATTATCAAGCATAAGGAGATTGCGGGCCTTGCAATCGGCACGCGCCCGGACTGCCTCGAAGACGACAAGGTCGCCTACCTCGCGGAACTCAACCGCAAAAAGCCGATTATCGTAGAAATCGGCCTGCAGACCGCAAACGACTTGACACTTGCCGCCATCAACCGCAGGCATACCCTCGCCGAGTTCACGGACGCCGTCAAGCGCTGCCAGGCGGCGGGACTTACCGTCACCACGCACGTCATCGTGGGCCTCCCCGGCGAAACCATGGAAGATTTCAAGCACACCGCCCAAGTGGTACGCGACTTGAAACTTGCCGCGGTCAAGATTCACCCGTTGCACATTGTGGCGGGTACCGTGATGGCGCAGGACTACGCCAACGGTGAAATCAAGCTCCTGAATTTTGAAGAATATTGCGAAGCGGTCGCCGAGATGATCAAGATTATCGGCTTCGAGACTGCCATTGAGCGATTCAGCGGCGAAAGCCCAAGCGACATGCTCATCGCCCCCGACTGGTGCGGCGAAAGGGACAAGATAATCGCTACGGTAGAAAAGCTGCTTGATAAAGCCGACTGAGCAGCTTGGAGGGGTGATTCCCGGTCAAGCCGGGAATGACATGTTGCGAGAAATTCTTATATTGCAAACTAAATGAAACAGATAGAAGACTACATTATTTCTGTCCCGGATTTTCCGCAGCCGGGGATTCTTTTTCGCGATGTCACGGGGATTCTCAGCGATGCTGACGGTCTTAAGTTGACTCTTGACACGCTTTACAAGGTTCTTGAAAACGTTGAATTTGATATAATCGCAGGACTTGAAGCCCGAGGATTTTTATTCGGAGTTTCGGTAGCGGAGCATTTCCACAAGCCGTTCGTACCCGTACGCAAGAAAGGCAAGCTCCCCCGCGAAACCGTCGAAATATCTTATGACCTGGAATACGGCCAGGCGACCATGGAAGTCCACAAGGACGCCATAAAGCCAGGGCAACGCGTGGTTATCGTAGATGACCTGCTTGCGACAGGTGGAACCGCGAAGGCAGCCGCCTCTCTCGTTGAAAAATTGGGCGGCAAGGTGGAGCTCTGCGCCTTTGTAATAGAACTTTTTGACTTGCACGGGCGCGAAACGCTCAAAGATTACCGAGTAGAATCGCTCACTAAGTTCCCTGGGCACTGATAAAAAGGGGCGTACAAAGAGAAGGAAGAAAACAAAATGTCAGAGAAGAAGAAAAAAGTCAAACGTTGGGCCGGTCGTGAACTGAAAAGAGAAGGCCTCATTCTTGAAAAATTCTTTAGACTGACCGAAAACAAGGCCGACATCACCACCGAATTGCTCGCAGGTCTAGCCACCTTCATCACGGTAGCTTATATCCTTGCGGTAAACCCTGAAATTCTCTCGGCAGCCGGAATGCCCAAGGGCGGAGTTTTTATTGCGACCGCACTTGCCGCAGCCATTGGCTCGGCCCTTATGGGATTCTTGGCGAACTACCCCTTCGTACTCGCTCCGGGACTCGGCATCAACGCCTTCTTCAGCTACACCGTCGTACTGATGATGGGATACAGCTGGCAATTTGCATTGTTGGCGGTATTCGTCGAAGGAATCATCTTCTTCATCCTTTCACTTTCCGCAGTTCGCGAGAAACTGTTCAACTGCATTCCCATTTCGCTCAAGGCTGCCGTCGCTGTCGGCATCGGCCTGTTTATCGCGTTCATCGCCTTACAGGGCGGCAAGATCATCGTAAGCAACGAAGCAACACTTGTTGGTCTTGTCGATTTCCGAAGCGCCGACTTCCATACGACCGGAATATGGACAATCCTTACCTTTGCCGGCATCCTCATCACAGCCACCGTTATCGCCAAGGGGATACACGCAGGACTGCTGATAGGCATCTTCGCCACCTGGTTCCTGGGTATCTTTGCTGAAATCTTCGGCATCTACGTACCGAACCCGGAACAGGGTTTCTATTCCATCATCCCCCATTTCAAGAACTACTTCGGGACACTCAGCAACACATTCAACGAATTCGGAGTCACCTGCGGAGCGCTGTTCAACCCAGATTCTTGGACTCATTCCGAAAACGGCGTCGTTGTCTCGCAGGGATTTTCGCTGCTCAAGTCTATCGATTTCTTCATCGTCCTGTTCGCCTTCTTCTTTGTCGATTTCTTCGACACACTGGGAACGCTGATCGGCGTATCACTCAAGGGCGGATTCATGGGCAAGGACGGGACTCTCCCCCGCGCCTCGAGAGCCCTTTCGGCAGACGCCATCGCCACCTCCGTAGGTGCTGTCCTCGGAACCTCGACAACAACAACCTTCGTCGAAAGCGCTGCAGGCGTCGCCGTCGGTGCACGCACCGGTCTTACCGCCATTACAGCGGCAGGCCTGTTCGTTTCAGCAATCTTCTTTGCTCCCATCTTCCTCGCCATTCCGAGTTTTGCGACAGCCCCCGCATTATTCGTCGTCGGCTTTATCATGGTCACCGCGGTTTCAAAAATCAACTTCAACGACGCCAGCGAAGCCATTCCCGCCTTTATCTGCATGATATCGATGCCGCTCACCTATTCGATTGCCGACGGAATCATGTTCGGAGTCATCTCGTATACACTGATTAACATCGTCATCGGTAAAATCAGGAAGGTCCATTGGCTCTTGATGGCACTCACCGTGTTCTTTATGCTCAAGTATATTCTGCTTTAATCGCCGAACATTATACAAACGAAAACGCTCCGAGATTTTTCTCGGAGCATTTTTCAATTTAAACCTAAACAGGAATTACACGCGCTTGAAAATGAGCGACGTATTGATTCCGCCGAAAGCGAAGTTATTGGACATGATGTATTCCACGTCCATTTCGCGGCCGGTACCCGTGATGTAGTCCAGCGGAGCACATTCGGGGTCCACGTTTTTCAGGTTGAGGTTCGGGCTGAACCAGCCTCGGTTCATCATATTGATGGCAAGCCAGGCCTCGATTCCACCGCAAGCTCCAAGCGTATGACCGACATAGCTCTTAAGGCTGGAAAGGGGAACCGCACGCTGCTTGAGCGCATTGTATGTAGCCCAGCTTTCGGCAATATCGCCGTGGTGGGTTGCCGTACCGTGACCATTCACGTAACCGATTGCATCGGCAGAAATTCCCGAATCTTCAATTGCCAATTCAAGAGCGTGCTGCATGGTTTCTTTCTTGGGCTGCGTGATGTGTTCACCGTCAGTATTGGAACCAAAACCGACCAATTCAGCATAAATCTTGGCACCACGGGCCTTAGCGTGTTCATATTCTTCGAGAACCAGGGCACCCGCACCTTCGCCAATCACCAGACCGTCGCGGTCCTTGTCGTAGGCGGCAGGAGAAAGTTCCGGATGGTCATTCTTGGTGCTTGTCGCAAACAAAGTATCGAACACAGCGGATTCAGTCGGATCCAGTTCATCGGCACCGCCAGCAATCATCACATCCTGCTTGCCGTACTTGATGAGTTCGTAGGCCTGACCGATAGCGAGGCTTCCGCTGGTGCACGCCGTATTCGTCGTGACCAGGCGACCCGTAAGGCCAAGAACCACGCTGATGTTCACAGCACAAGTCTGCGGCATGGCGCGGATATATGTCGTCGCGGTAATCTTGGAGCAGTCGTAGGTCTTGAGCATCGAGAAGAACTCGAGCAACGGGTCGATACTACCCATCGAGGAGCCGAAAGCGACACCCATGCGACCGGACTTCATCAAAGCGGTTTCGTTCGTTAGGCCAGCCACTTCAATAGCCTTGTCGGCAGAAGCCAAGCCCATCACGGCCACGCGACCTGCACCACGAATCTTTTTACGCGGATACGGCGGCAGAGGCTCCAGAATAGGGGCGGCAAGACGGGTATTCATCTGCTTATAGATATCCCAGGCGTCCATACGAACGACTCGGTTCTTAAGGCCCTTCAGACTTTCAATAGCAGTTTCAGCATCAAAACCAAGCGAAGATATACAGGATCCACCCGTAACAACAACACGACGCATTAAGCAAGTCCCCCATTAACAGAAATCACCTGACGGGTGATGTAGGCAGCCCCTTCCGAAAGCAGGAACACGACCGTGGCAGCCACTTCTTCGGGCTTACCCACGCGCTTCATCGGAATGGCGGGCAAAATCATATCGAGCGGAGCATCCTTGATCATCTCGGTTTCGATGACGCCCGGAGCAACGCTGTTTACCGTAATTCCACGGCTTGCAAGTTCAGTCGCCAAAGCCTTGGTCGCACCGATAAGGCCAGCCTTGGAAGCACTGTAGTTCACCTGGCCACGGTTGCCGATAACGCCAGAAACAGACGAAATCGTCACGATGCGGCCACGACGCTTGCGGCACATGGGCATCACGATCGGGTGAAGCACATTGTAAAAGCCGTTCAAGTTCGTATCAATAACCTTGTCCCAGTATTCATCGGTCATGGCAGGGAATGCCGTATCGGCACAGACGCCCGCATTGGTAACGACACCAAAATAGACACCGTTTTCTTCGATATCCTTCTCGAGCACAGCCTTGCACTGTTCACGGTCACGGATATTGAACTGGAGCAGACGAATAGAACCACCCTGTTCACGAATTTCGTTTGCGAGCTGTTCGACCGGAGCCGCATTCCTATTGTAATGCGCCACCACTTCGTAACCAGCCAATGCGACAGCCTTTGCTATGGCCGCACCAATACCGCCACTTGCACCCGTAATCAAGACACTTTTTTTATTTTCCATATTGCGCCCAAATATAGTAAAAGTATACTAATTCATCTTCAAAATTGACATGGGGTCGTCCACTTCGACCGTACAGAGCGACGCCGATACAGCCAAATTATCGCCCACGAAAACCTTGCCTTCGAAAGTAACGGCCATATCGACACGCATTGTCTGGTGGACCCAGATGCGCACCACATCGCCGGCCTTGAAAACGGGAACCGCCATCTTGCAGTTGGATACGCTCATGATAAAGCCTTCCTTGGGCTTTTGACCGAGCGAACGTCCATAAATTCCAGACAAAGCAGAAATACTCTGGGCCATGTACTCAAACGCCACATACGAAGGAACCCCCTGCAGGTCCTCTTTAAAGAACATACAGTCCTTGTGGATATCCACTTCGGTTTCAATCGTAATCTCGTCCAGGTCATGGGAATTGACACGGTCGAGCAAAAGCATTTTGTCTTTGTGCGGAACCAGTTCGGAAACCAATTCTCTTGTCGGAAATTCAGGCGTACCCATTATTCTATTCCTTCGCTATAACTAGAGAAACATTGCAACCGCCAAAGGCAAAGGAGTTGCTGATACAATACTTGAGAGACTCCGAGGCCTGTTCGCCCGGTTTGACCAGGTGTACCTTCGGGAGTTTCGGGTCTTCGCAACCGTCGAACAGATGCGCCGGGAGAACACCCCCGTTCTGGAGCGCAAGGCAGCAGAAAGAGGCTTCGAGAGCGCCTGCCGCTCCGAGCGTATGCCCCGTAAGCGCCTTCGTGGAACTAGCCGGAGTTGTTTCGCCAAACAGGCGATTCACGGCAATCGATTCCATCGAGTCGTTCAGACGCGTTCCCGTTCCATGCAAATTAACATAGCCGATAGAAGAAGCATCCAGTTCCGCATCGGACAGCGCCGCCTTCATCGCGAGGTAGGCGCCTTCGCCATCGGCGCGAGGTGCCGTAATATGGTCGGCATCGGCACTTTCACCAAAGCCCACCACCGAAAGACCGTTGCAGGAATCAGCGGCAAGATCCGGCAGATTTTCGCGGGTTACCAGGAAGAACGCGGCCGCGTCACCGAGAGTAAGTCCCGTACGGTTCGCGCTGAACGGATTCGTCGGCTTGTCGGACATGGCCTCGAGGGAGGCGAAGCCCAGGATGACGGACTGGGAAGCGATATCGACACCGCCCACGATAGCCGCATCGCAGTTACCGGCATAGATGTTATTGCGTGCAGAAACAAAGGCACTCGCACTGGAGGCACATGCCGTCGAATGCACCGAGAGCATCCCCGTAATGCCGTAGCGCTTGGCGATATACTGCGCCGGGAAATCAGCAGCCTGGTAATCCAGCACATAACCTTCGGGGAACGCCCCCGTTTCCTTGAAGCTCCTGAGCGCATTCATCGAAGCTTCGGAACCGTTGTCGCAGGAACCGATAAAAATTCCGATGCGGTCTGCACCGAACTTTTCGACCGCCTTGCGGATAGAAGCATCCATCTGGGAAAGCGCAGCCTGCGAAAGCCTGTTCACGCGGTTGTCGAACTTGGAGTCCTCTACAGGAGCCAAAGACGACGGATCGATGGTCGCCGCGGGGCGCATGACACCCGCTACATCGTAGGTGGTGAATTCGCCGCGAACTCCATTCTTTAACTTATCAAAAACGCTGTCCTTGCTGCCACCCAAAATACAGTGGAACGCAAAGTCGTTAATAAACAAAGGCCTTCTCAATTTGCCTCCCCTAACGTAATATGGTAACTGTAACCGCGCAAATCATTGACAAGCCTGATTTCGGCGCCGGTCTTTTTCGCCGTTAAAATCGTCTTTCCTTTTTCAGAAAGCGTACGGACAAAATCGGCATTTTCGGCACCGGAACGGGTCTCAGAAAATACAAACCCGGCCTGCTCAAAATTCTTCTGCAACGGTTCAAACGGATAAAAACAAATCTGGAAATCCGCGAGCAGATACTCCGCCTTCATCTTTTCGACATCCATCAGGGAACTTTCCACTTTCACGGAATCGCGGAAGTAGCTGATTTCGCCGATAGTCGTCCCGAATCCAGAAAATAGCACCACCGAAAGAACGGAATCATTTGCCCGCACCCAGGAATCCGCCTCGAAGGAATCTGTCGAACCGTCCGGCTTATGGAATTCCCCCACGATATGCTGCGGCATATCAATCTTTTGGGTCATCAAGGATGTTGGCAAAAGCGAAACGGAGCGCTCATCGGAATAATAGACGGGTGCAGTCCCCGGAACCTGGCGCGCATTGTGGCAGGCGACTAAAAGGAGCAACAAAAATGCGAGTATAGATTGTTTTGTCATTACATTCCTCGCAATGACATAAAAGGTTCAATCATATACATTCCACTCAAAATCGACATTTTTGCGCCACAAATTTAGAAATTTTTACCTTCTACTGAATGGCGACAGGGCAAAGCAGCACAAAATACCGAGCAGCACCGAGAAACCGAATGTCGCAACCGGAACAAAGCTGCTAAAAGAAAGGCTACCGAAAGAAATCAGCGTCGTCATGGCCGAAAGCATCACGGCAAGGGCCGTCTTCAAGTTACGCGAGCCCCCTTCCTTGAAGAAAAGCGCATAGTCGATACCGATACCGAGAGTCAAAATGACGCCCACAATCGCAAAGAAATTGAACGGGATGCCACAATAACCGAATACGGCCGCAATAAAGAAGCAGGAAATGACCGGGGCACGGATAACCTTGAGCGCCTGGACAAAACCGTAAACCAGGACCAGCACGACAAAAACGACAAGGTAGGCCAGGGCCACGAGCAACAGGGCAACCCGCGAAAGGTCCGTCAAGGTCGCATTCACGTTATCCATCTTGTTCACAGCGTAAACAAAGGGCATACCTTCGGCAAATTGAGATACGGCAAAATCCGCGGCCACATGAAGCGGGAAAACGGCGCTATAAAATTTACCATTGACCTCGCCAATCCAGAGCATCGAAAGGATACTCCTGAACGAGGCAGGAATATCCGATTGCGGAGTCAGGTAACGCGGCGACGCTTCCAGTACACGCACGGAATCGGGAGACAGGTTCAGGTCGCGAAGAAGTTCATCGAAAACGGGAGACGCATAAAGCCGACGGATACCTTCGAAGGTTTCATCCTGTACTTTTAAAGATGGAATGTAGACCGAAGTCGCCAAGTAACCGCCCAGCACCGGTTCCTCCGAACTAGAGGCAGAATCGAGTCGACGGACGAGCGCTTCCTCGTTCTGCAAAAGCTCCTGCTCCGAGGAGCCTTCCACGATAAAGTAGTTCGCCGAAATTCCCAAGTTGTTCAGCCGCGCATTCAATGCCTCGGAGCGCTTGAGATTTTCGCTCATCGAATACAACGTGCGCATATCCGTATGGATATTCAGCTTCAGTACCCCCGGAACAAGGGCCAGGAGCAAGACGATTCCCGCAACGACAACCGTACGGGGAGCGAAGCGGTCGTAGATGTCCAAGATAAAAGCCGGAATTCTTGTCGGAGCCATAGATTTGGCACGAGCGTCCCCCTGCGGAAGGGGCAGATTCGGGAACAGCAACAAGATGGTCGCAAAGGAACTCGCCAGACCGATAATCGAAAAGACGGCCATCTGGCGAAGGAGCGGAAAATCGGCAAAGGTAAGCGCAATGTAGCTGAGCTCGGTCGTCATGAAACCGAGCAGGAGCCCCTTGAAAATGTGGCGGCGGATTTCAAGGCCACTTTCAGAAGTTCCGTGTTTCCAGTCGGTAAAGAAGTGTATCGCGTAATCGATACTCACGCCAATCACACTCGTACCGAACACGAACGTGAAAACGTGAATGCTCCCGAACAGGGCCCACGTTCCCGAAAGAGCCGCACAGATCGCAACGCCGATTGCCACGAGCGTACACACAATCGGAACCGGCGTGCGGAATGCCCATAAGAGGAGCAGAAGAATCAAGACAATCGACACGCCCGAAATCCACGCCACTTCGGACTGCGCGTTCCTGGAGCTTTCGTAGCTGTGGAAAGGCACGCCCGACTTTTCGATGCGGAGCCCCTCATGAGTTAGACGAAGCGAATCCAGCACGCGGTCTAGGCGAGCGAGCACATGTCCGTCGGAGGCCATCGTCGAGACCGTCGGAGAAAGTGCGGCACTCCACATCACATACGATACCGAAGAATCTTCGGCGGCAAGTACCCCGTCGCGCAGGGTGAAGCGGCCCCCCATCAGCTGCGAATGGAGCGTAAAGTAGTCGAAAGATTCAGCACCGAGCAGAAAGGGGTCATCTTCCAGGTGACTCAAGTCGGCAATCGTGAACGCCCCGTAGACCTTCTGCCGCGCCATATCGGCAATCGCCGAGAAGGCCGAGGAATCGCCCGACTTAAGTCCCGCCTTAAGTAAATCGCGGACGGGTTTCCCCTGAAGCACGTTGCGGTACTCGAAGAAAAAGTCGCTCATCCGCTGCATCGCGGAATCGTCGACATACAGGCGCGTTTCGGCGAAGGCACTATCGAGGGCAAAAGAGGCTTCCAGTGCCTCCGCCGCCGATTTCGCCACCGCGAAATCGCGATGCCCAACGAGCACCGTGAAGTTGCGCATCGAACGCGCACTCAGCGCCTTTTCAGCCTCGCTGACATTCTTGAATTCGCTTGAATCCGGAAGCACCGAATATAAATCCGATTCCACCTTCCAAGGCTGCAAAAGGCCAAGCGAAATAAGGGCGACATGAATGGCCGCCCAGATAATCACCGAGACAAGTTTCTTCGACGCCGGTCTCACTTTTTCACTTTCTTAAATTTAAGGGCCAAGTCCTTAAAGGCACCCTCAACGGAATCAAGGTCCTTGAAATGCGCCTGGGCAGAAAAATCATAGACGACCTGGTTGCCTTCGCCATCAACAATCGTCACCTTTTCCAGCTCGGTTCGGCCCGAAAGGACAATCGACGCAATGACTCGGGCGACGGCCTTTTCCTTGGGAACAAGCCCCACGGAGAACGAATCCCCTGCCACGAAGAAGATATCGAAATTACGAGCGAGTTCGTCGAACTTACCCGAGAAAACCGACTGGATGGTTCCCGAAAATTCGGCGAACACCGGATTGTCCTTAGCACTCATCGTCTTCTTGGAATCGCGGGCGACATCCCACTGGACAATGGAATTGTCCCCCACCCACAAGAACGACGGGAACGGCTTTTTTGTATCCCAGACAATTCCCGCTTCGCGGTCAATCGCAAAAGACCCCGTCGAAACAAATTCGCGGTTCATCTTCTTGATCGTACGCGTCTGCTTGAAATCGCCCATGGTCAACGGAGAGGCTGTCAGCACCGAAAGCGACTGCTGCAAGGCGGGTTTAGAGGCCTCGGTCAAAGGCTTCTTGAAGACATCCGAAGCAGAACCCGCCGCAAGGGCGGATCCCCAAAGAGTCGGAAGGGCAACAGCCATGACCGCGAAACCTCTAATTAACGACCGCAACATCATCCATTTTCCTCGGCAGCGAGAGCCTCGCGCACGCGATCGATAAAGCACGGCGGACACACCATGAGCGAATCACGCTTGTTCATGTCCACCGCCATCTGCATACTTTCGGCCTTGCACAGAAGCGTGCCACTTTCGGCATCGAAGAACTTGTACGAAAGCTTCAGACAAACCTCGTATTCCTCGAGAGTCACCTCGGCACGGATGCGCTGCATGAAAATCATCGGGCGCAAGTAGCGGATGTGCATGTCCACCACGGGCCAAGCAAAACCACTCGCCTCCATGGCGAAGTAGTCGTACTTGATCTTGGCAAGGAGAGCGCAACGGGCCACTTCCATAAATTTCACGTAGTTGCCGTGCCACGCCACCTTCATCGAGTCCACGTCGTAAAACTCGACCTTGAACTCGACAGTTTCTTTCAGTTTCTTCTGAGCCATAGAATCCCCGAATTAAACGGCGTAGTGCTTTTCGCGGATCAGTTCGAGCGTCATGCGGAGATCCGGTTCCAGCTGACGGTCGCAAGCGAGCGGAGCGAACTTTTCGAACACCTGGTCGTAGGTCTTGCGGACTCCTTCGATGCGCTTGTCGGTGATTTCACCGCGTTCGAGGCGAATATGGAGAGCCTGGGACGCGGCGAGCAACACGGCGGCAGCCACCTGTTCAGTGAGTTCAATCACGCGGATACAGTCGCGGGAAGCAATCGTTCCCATACTCACCTTGTCCTGGTTATGGCATTCAGTGGAACGGCTGAACACGCTCATCGGCATCGTATTGTGGAGAGCTTCGGCCGTCCAAGCAGAGACGCCGATCTGCACCGCCTTGAAACCGTGGTTGAGAGCAAATTCATGACTACCAGTGAGGTTAGGCGGCAGATTGCGGTTGAACTTGATGTCCACAACAGTGGCCAACTGACGGTCCAGAAGATCGGCGAAGTTAGCGACAATGTTCTTGAGGGTATCCATGGCGAGACAGATATGACCACCGTAGAAATGACCGCCGTGGAAGATATTCTTTGTTTCGGGGTCTACAATCGGGTTGTCGTTTGCGCTGTTCATTTCGATTTCAATGAGCTGGCGGAGCAACGGTTCAGAATCGTAGAACACGCCCACGATATGCGGAGCGCAACGCAGAGAATACGGGTCCTGGATCTTTTCAGGAACCACGTTCTTTTCGACTTCGAGGTTCATCGCATCGCGCATCTTCTTTGCGGCTGTCACGAGACCCGGGTGCGGCTTCACGGCGAACAGGCGTTCGTAGAAATGGTAGGCATTGCCCTTCATGGCAATCGTATTCATCGCCGTAATGCGGCAAGACAAGTCGGCCAGGTATTCGGCACGGCTAAAGGCCATGCACGCGACGGCATTCATCACGGCAGTACCGTTCATGATCGCAATCGCTTCCTTCGGGCGGAAACGATGCGGAGTGATACCGAGTTCGGCCATCACGTCCTTCGACGGGCGGCGTTCGCCCTTGTAGAGCACGTCGCGTTCACCGATCACAGCTCCGGCCAGGTAAGAAAGCGGAGTCAAGTCGCCACTCGCACCCACGGAACCTTCCTGCGGAATAAGCGGCAGGATATCGTTCTGCAAGAACGTCATGATAATCTTCAAAAGTGCGTAGCTCACACCCGAGAAACCTTGAGCCAAGGTATTCAGACGCACCGTCATGATAGCACGGGTCGTTTCTTCGTCAAAATAGTTGCCCATGCCGCAACCGTGGAAACGCGACAAGTTGATAGGCAGCTCATAGTAACGATCGGGCGGCACCACCTGCGTGCAGGAATCGCCATAGCCCGTGGTTACGCCGTAAATGCCGCCATGCTTAGCGAGAGCTTCGTCCAGGAATTCCGCACCGGCGTCGATTTTCTTCTGGAATTCCGCAGAGGAATCCAGCTCGACATTCACTTGGCGCTTGGCAATAGCCACGACCTGTTCGATGGTTAATTTTTCTGATCCAATGACGACAGTCATCATGTTCTACATCCTTTATTTTGAGTTTTTCCAAAAATTGTAAAAATTATACCACTGGTACGGATGCCTGAGGCACAATTTCTGTAAAAGCTGCGTGTATTCCTGCACGAGCATCCGAAGTCTTTCGGGGCGCTCCTTGCGGCTACAGTCAAAAGTGGTCTTCGCCTTCACCACGTGCATCTCGTAAGGCGAACGAATATCAAAGTCATGCTTGCGGATGGCAAACGTAAAGTAAATCGGGGCTCCCAGAATACTCGAAAGCGTAAAGGCCCCTTCCGGAAAATTCGCCCTCTCGCCCAGGAAATCCATCTCGACATTCCGGTCCGTGGAATTCGCCGAGGTCCGGTCCCCCGCAATCACCACCAGGTTACCCTTCGCAATCTGTTCCTTCATCCACACGGCAGAATCGACACCAATCTTGTTTGCGTCCAGCACCGAATTCATCAGGTCCGGATTCAATTCAAAAAGGAGCGCATTGAACTTGGACGTTCCCGAGAAGTCGACCACTGGGAAAACCTTGAATTCCTTATGCGAATGGATTTCACCGTAGCCCGTCAGCGAGCGCAGCATTTCCATGTTACCGAGGTGCGAGCAAATCAGGAATGCACCCTCGCCGCGGTCAATCTGTTCCACCAGCTTGTCGAGATCGTCGCCCTGGGTTTCCACCTGGTTCAGCTTGATCGCTCCACGCCAGCCGAGCAGTTTCTCGATCATCGAAAGCGCAAACGAAAGCACGTGCTTGTAGGTGCCCATGAAGGGCATCCGCTTGCCCTGCACCGCCGCCAAATGTTTCAGGTAAGCCGTTGAACGTTCCCGGACGGGGCGCGCCCCCATCCAGAAAAAGAAGCACACGACCGCCGTACACAGTTCAACGACACGAAGCGGCAAATGGCAAGTTATCCACAGCATAAAACGGAAGTGCCACAGGCTTCCGCCCACTTCCTTTACTTCGTACCACTGTTGCGAATCAGTTGTCATTTTTTGCATAAAATATAGAATTTCTTTACTTCAGCAAAATTTTCTGGTGTGCGATATCGAGGATAGCGGGTGTTTTAGAAACTTGGACTTCGCCGTTTTCGGTTATGCCCTGTTTCAGAAGGATGCCGTTGACATCGAATATTTTGTAGGGAGAGGCTTCGTCGAATCCTTCAACAAAAAAAGTTTTCCGATTCATGCGAGACAGACGAAATCTATTTTTAATTCGTGTCTTGGAAATAGAAGTCGGTTTTTCATCAGGAAGCAAAGTCCACCAGTTGTCGATCATTATTGCTCCACCATCCACCGGTGAGCCGACACAATCCCATAGTGTGTCGCAAATAATTCCATGAGTATAGAAAACGCCTACTATATCATAGGAGTCAGAAGTCATATTCGCAATCATTCGGTCAATTAAATGTTCTGCACTGTCTTTTGTTAACTTAACGACACCCCATTCTTGTAATTTGAGAAATTCGTTTCGGAGAATATCTTTTACAGGCAAATCGTTTACACTTTGGGAGCGGCAAGATATGCGATGCATTATTATTTCATTTTCTTCAAAATTCACAAAAACGGCATAATTTGTATCAAGTGTAGAATAATAGGCGATTCCTGTAAAAATGGTTGTAGAATCCCAAATGTAAATGGAATCAATGCAATTAATAAAGGACTTTGAGCAAGATTCTCCAAAATCTAAAGAAATGTACCCCTTATCAAATTTCAAATCTGTTCCAACACGGATATTGCTCTCGGGTTTTTCTATTTCGTCAGCAAATAGAATTGTTGTAAAAAACATAACTAGTATAATATATTTTTTCATCCCAAGCCTCCTATTTAAATGAAATCTCTATAGACTGCTGGATTGGGTTGAAATCAACACGATAAACATCTGTATTCTGGTGAACAGTCTCGCCCTTTCCCAAGAACTATCCATAAACATTTAATAGCACTTCATTATTTCAGCAAAAATTTCTGATGAGCGATATCGAGGATAGCGGGTGTCTTGGGGACTTGCACGACGCCATCTTGAACGACGTCTTGTTTCAAGAGAATGCCGTTGACATCAAATATTTTGTAGAGAGAGGCTTCGTCGAATCCTTCAACAAAAAAAGTTTTCCGATTCATGCGAGACAGACGAAATCTATTTTTAATCCGTGTCTTGGAAATAGAAGTCGGTTTCTTTTCAGGAAGCAAAGTCCACCAGTTGTCGATCATTGATGCGCCTCCATCTGGATATTCTGCACAACAAGATTCTATGTCACACTCTTTACCATAATAATGCGTAGGAGTTGTTATATCGCCCATTGCATCAGTATAAATGCTGTCTTCCATATTTTGCCAACTGCATTCACCTCCAAGCATACTGTAAATGATTTTATCAACAAGAGTTTCAGCACTATCCTTCGTTAAGGATATTGTATTCCAGCTTTGCATATTCAAAAATTCATCTTTTAAAATATTTTTTAATTTTTTATTGTTGCTATCTAAATGAAGTCCTGTATAGGTTCTAAATATTGTAATACACTTCCAGGCAAAATTTACAAACACAACAAAATTTGTATCCAATGTAGAATAGTATGCAAGTCCCATAAAAGGGGGCCAACCATCTGTAGTATCCTTGATGCAATTTATAAAATCATTGGAACAAGCCTTTCCAAACTGAAATGTCAAATAGTCTGAATCAAAACACAATTCCGTTCCTGGGCGAATAACACTTTTCGGATTTTCAAATTCAGCGGAAAACACGGATACGAAAAAAAACACAATCGTTAGTATTATTTTTTTCATAATAAGCCTCCTATTTGAATGATATTTCCAATGTCGATTGGATTGGGTTGAAGTCAACACGATAAACGTCGGTGTTCTGATGAACTGTTACTCCATTTCCAAGGAATCTTCCGTATACATTTTTTACAGTCTGCCCCAAAATCAATTGAGCTTTTGCTGCATGAATTGTGCCAGCCCAGTCACCTTCTACAATTACAGGCTGTTCTCCATACTGAATGAGTTTGAAGCCCCTTGCAACAAGATTCTTGTCTTCGTTAACAAGAGAAGCTCTCCAAAGAAACGCACCTTCCGCATGGATAACGGTTTCTTTACCAGGTTCTAAAAATTCCAGTTGGCTACCAGATTCTAACTGGATATTACCAACATACATTTGTCCTGGATTAACCTTTAGCTTGCCACCATACATAACTCGAACAGAATGGTAATGGTCGCCATCATTTAATGTAGCTTGTTGTCCCCTATGAATGATAAGGTCTGAAGTTCCAAGCACCGAATCAATATGATGTTCCTCGCCATCAATCACACGATAAGGCCAATCCATATAATTATGATAGAATGTATTCCCATAAAGACTTGCTGATTCTTGCATTTCTATTGGTGCATAATTATTAGGAAGCGAATATATGTCTATGTTTCCAAATACAGAGGCCCTATTACGTAATCCAACTCCGCCCTTACTAATTATTGAACCAATTTTAGAGTCAACCCCAACAGACACTGCATAATGAAGTTTACCCGATTCAGCTGCGATTTTACAATAGTCTTCTCCATCATAGCATTTAGAACGGTCATTCATATAAAGACCGCCTATAGAATAAATTGTTAAACTATCTGGGATATCCCATTCTGTTAAGGGACGCATGTCTACGGTTGATGTAGTGTCATCTAAGCTATTGTAAGGATCCGTTTCTCCATCATCAAGAATTCCATTGTGATTCAAATCTTCAAATCCATCCCAGGTTCCATTATCAGCAGCATGGTCAGAATCTTTATCCAATTCGGCTCGTTTACCATCACCATCTATATCTGCATAAACTTCACTTTTTTTTGCTAACGCAACCTCAACTTTATCAAAGGGATCGGTGGTCTTAACATCAGGCTTTATATGGAAATTTGATTCTCCTAAACAACAGGGCTCCCTCATTGTGTATGACATAATTTCCGTTTTATCATCAACACCATCATTATCAGAATCCACATTATTAGGATCTGTTTTGAACCTATATATTTCATCAAAGTTTACAAGACTATCACCATCATCATCTTGGTGAACAAGAAAATCTGAATAACGGGCAGGAGTATCAATATGAGGCGGAGCTAAATAAAAAATGTAAGTTGAATCCTCTATATTGCGCCATTCTTCTTTACCATCATTGAATATATTTAAAAAATGAGCTTTTATATGATTTGGATCATGAAAATCGTATCCATCTACAACCATTGCGTGTCCGTCGTTGGAAACAAACAGTGGGCGTTCTTCGTCAATATATTTTTTTAAAATATTTTTTGTTAACACATTTTTTTCACTAATTTCAACATCAATATCCTGAGGTGCGATATTTAAAGCCCACGCCAATGTTGCCAGAGACTCGTATTTTTGTCCGCTTCCAGCATTTTTTAATAGAAAAGGAAACAATATACTATCTCTGGGATTGCGTTTATATTTGTAGCGACCTAATTCAAAATTGTCGAAAGAGATTGTTTTTCCATGAAACTTAATCTCATCCTGAGTCAAGGTCCCGTCATAATACGCATTTATCATCTGAATGGCAACCACCCAGCATCGATACTTTTCTTCTGCAGTAAGAGTGTCACTATCATTCGGTCGGTCCCATCCTTTTTCTAAGATCATTTCTCCCCAGTTCAACACCAGCATCCTTGTATCTTTACGGGGCTTGTAAACAGGAACATGGAGCATGTGGGTGGAATCTATGTCAGCATCTATTTTGCTGATAGAATTCACCACGGACCTTAGGGCGCTGCCATCAGATGGAATACCGCCATCGGCGTTCTGGACACCCCACAGGTAATGCTCATCCTCTAGATTCAGGTCCACGTGGGTTCGGTTCGTCAACTGTTGGTGGACAACAGAATCATTGTCATTGACAACAGTCAGGAGATATTGCTGAACGCCATCGACCGAATGCCATGCAAAACGGTAAATATGGTCATTACCATATGAAACAGTGTTCCTTGAGTATGGCTGCGGAGACGGAGGCTCGTTTTCAAATCCTAAATCATAAAAATGATGTGCAACCCACATTCCGTCCATCATCGTGAAAAATACGCCGCCATTTTTTTCTATGTACACGCCACCAACCGAAATTTCATCGACTTCGTATGGAACGTAGGGTATATTTTCCAATATATTTCCATTCCATACAATACTGAAATTTTCGTAATTGTTAAAACCAACCGAATCGCTAATCTGTACAAGGTCTTCCTGTGGGCATTTTTGAATGTCGTTGGTGTTGCATATCCTGATTTTTTGACCGGCCAATAACTTAGCATTCAGAAGCGCCAGACTGTCGGAAGAAGAACTTTTCAAGTAAAAATCTTTCAAGGAAACATCCAGAGGGCCATCGTTTTTTAATTCTACCCAAGCCGGACGATCCCCAAAAGCTTCCGGCTGAATCCCATAAAAATGCACCTTTGGTATTTCATCACCAACAGGGGTGTTCCCCGCCACATACATGTTGTCCACATATACAGGAATGTTGGACGTCGGTTCGAAACCTGAAGTTCCAGGATAGCTGAAATTACCGTTCTTATGGAATACGTTGTTGTCGTGATATCGCAATCCCAAACTAATTCCGCTGGAGTTGGGGAATATTCCAGGCGTGACTTGCGGAATGTCGATATTGACCGCAAGATAGTTGTCTATGGTATCTAACGACACGTTGGCATTGGTGAGGTAGTAAGGAGACAACTCCAAAATTCGATTTTCTTCATGACCTAAAAAATAACGCAGCCGTACATTCGTCAAGGTGTCCTGCGATGAATTCGTGAGCCTTAACCGTAACGTAATCTGACTAGGATTGTTCCATTGTTCGTCAAAGGCTTCTACAAGAATGTCGGATTGAGCCCAAGCGAACAACGCACTGATGAAGAGTATGAATACAATTTGTTTAAAGAATGGTTTCATCTTAAACACCCGCCCACTTCCTTTACTTCGTACCACTGTTGCGATTGTGTGTTCTCGGAGCTCATTTTTTCTTCTTGAACAGGCGACGGCCCAAAATCATCGGCGAACGAATCAGCATGCCGAGGCAGAGCTTGGTATGCGTCCAGGAAATTTCGACGTTATCGCCAAAGGCGCGGAAATTGGACACGCCGTCTTCAGGGTACTTCACCTTGATCGGATAGAAATACATCTTGAGACCAGCCCAAGACAGGCGCACCAGGATTTCGATATCGAAGCCCATGCGGTACGTGCGAATTTTCTTAGCCACCGGCCACACAAACTGTACCGGATACACGCGGAAACCGCACATGGAATCGGGAATCGACCGCGAAAGCGTCTCGACCGCGACCCAGAAATTCGTAATTTTTCGACCCTGTTCGCGAGACTTGGGTACAGTGCCATCGTACTGCGGCATCCCCGCCACCAAATCGAACGGGTGCTTTTTGGCGGCTTTCAAAAAGAACGGAATTGCGTCCGCGTCGTGCTGACCGTCGGCATCCATTTGCAGGGCATGCGTAAAGCCCATCTCGTAGGCCTTTTCGAGACCGCTGATGACCGCGGCACCCTTGCCACCGTTCTTTTCGCGCGTCACGAGAGTCGTATTCGGGACTTCGTTTGCGACCTGCACCAAAATTTCGTGACCTTCAGGAGTATTGCCATCGTCAACCAAAATCACGGAAAGTCCATGGGCGGCCAGCGTTTCCGCCACCTTGCGGCTCGTCGCCTCGTGACGGTACACCGGCACGATAGCGCAGAACTTCATATCTTCTGGCTTCATCTTAGACTCACGCATTGGCAGCCTCCGTCATAACGAGGGTTCCACTCGAAAGGGCTCGGCCTTCTTCGAGCGTATAGGAGAAAGCGACCTTTCCTGCATCGGCCTTGTAGCTCATTTCAAGAATCGCGGGAACGTTCGGCAAAATCGGATAGCTGAACTTGGTGCGTTGGATTCGCGACACGGTCTGCGACGTTCCGAGCAGCGCATGAGCAAGCGTCACCACCATATCCACCTGCGCAACCGCAGGAAGCAGCTTGAACGCCGGGAAATGTCCGCTATAGAAATCGCTGGTTTCGGGGAACACGAGCTTGAGCGTCACCATCCCCGGCTCACGCTTCATCTTCAGAATCTTAAAATTCGGGCTTTCGGGAATACCGAACAATGCCTGGATATCGCGCATCTTGATCTTACCTTGTGTATCCTGCGGAAGTTCCTCGAGGTAGCGCCACTTCTTGGGCGACACCGTATTCTCGATGAACTGCATCAGGTGCTTCTTGAAGAAATTGTTGATTTCAAGTTTCGGCAGGTCCTTGAACTTTTCACGGCCTTCGGCATTCAACACAATCGCCGCGGCAAGGTACTGGCGGCTCCCCACCATCGGGACCACGCGTACATCCTGCACCAGGCCCGTCTGCTTCAGGCGATTTTCCACTTCAGGGAGAGAAATTCGCTTTTCCTCGATTTTCACAATGGAATCGGCGCGGCCCTTCAACAGGAAACGCCCGTCGTCGTAGATTTCCACGAGGTCGCCCGTCGTAAAACCTTCGGGTTCCAGAATGTAGCTCGACTTCACGTTCAGGCAGTCGTTTTCGCCAATGCTCATCTTGCAGACTTCGAACGGTTTCCAAATGGGGCCGTTCTTGGACTGCCTGTAGGCTATGCCACCGGTCTCGGTACTGCCATAGATTTCTGTGGTCCAGTAGCCCGTGATGCCTTCGCACTTGCGGGCCACCTCTTCGGGAAGCGGGCCGCCCGAAGAATAAATAATCGGCGTATACTTGAACTCAATCGGCTTTTCGGCATCGGCAGCGAGGCGCTTCAGGTAAGCCGGGCTCGACGCGATTACCGCCTTTTCACCGGCCAGGCTAACGAGTTCGCTCGGATAGTCTATGCGGTGTCTACGGAACGGAAGCCCCGTCGCCGTCGGCAGTAGCACCGTAAACAGAAGGCCGTAAATGTGGTGGTGGTTCACCGTGCTGTAGACCTTGCGGCCCACCCAGTCATCGCCGAAAACCTTCACCAGTTCATACAGTTCATTTTCAAATTGAGAAAAACGCTTGGGCACGGATTTCGGCTCGCCCGTCGTTCCCGAGGTAAACATCACCATCTCGGCAGCATTCTTGTCAAAACTGTTCCACAAGGTCTCGACTTCGGGTCCGTTCAAAATGTCCTGGATCTGCACCGCACCGGCAGAAGCATCGCCAAAGGGAGTGTCGGTGATAAAACCGTATCCGGGCTTCTTGATTTCCTTGATAAAGGCTTCCTGGCGGTTCGCCGTCACCATCGCCTTGCGGCCACTCTGCAACATCGAAAGGAGCGCTACGATAAAGAAGTAGGAGTCCTCGCAATGGAGAATCCACGGACGGTTTTCGCTCGATTCCAGGAACCGGCGGACCTTGGAGACATCGGAAACGAATTCCGACCAAGTCCTTTCGGAGGCCCCGTCGAAACAGACGATGGCCCCGTCGGGGCGGCTATCCCGCTGCAAATTGCAAACGGGAATGTAGGATTGCATCTTCTTTTGCATCATTTTACGGACCATGAATTCAACGGCAAACAAAATGCCGATTAAAATATAGGAGATTAAACCGTTGTAGAGGGACCAAATCCGGTCGCTACCCACCAATGCGGTGCCCAAGGCGATTGTCGCGTTCACCACGAAGAAAACGCACCACACGAGTGTCACTCGGTCGCAGTAACGTTCCACGAAGCGGCAGGACGGAGAGGTACGAATGCTCTTGTCGCCCAGGCACGCGAGCCTGAACACGAAACTCGGCTTTTTCCAGAGCGTAAACGAGAAAAACGCCAAAAGGCTCAAGCTCACCAGTACAGGGTAGAACTTGAGGAACAATATGTTGTCTGCAAAAAAGGCAATCGCCCCGCATACAAACATGAGGGCGACCAGCGCAAAGTTTTTGACGATATTCGCACGATCCTGGGAGCCATCCGACCCCTTGGAACGACCCTTCGTGACATTGAAAAAATGCACAAAAGCAAGGCCGATGAGCATCAAGCTCAAACGGCGGGGAGAAAGCCCCCAAAATTCAAGGCCACAAAAAACGAGAGCCGGGTAAAGGACCGAAAAGGCGGCAAAGAGGACCTTCCCCGCCACGGATTTCATTACTTCTTATCCGCGTTCTGAATCAAGTTGTAAATGGCGTCGACAACGTCCTGAACGGTGCGAACCGTCTTGAAGACTTCGGGATCGATATTGGTCGGCAAGAGAGACTTGAGCTTCACGATCAGGTCGACGGCGTCAATGCTGTCCAGTTCGAGATCTTCGTAGAGACGAGCTTCAGGGGTCACCTTGGCTTCGTCCATTTCGAAATCTTCGATAAGGGCGGCTTTCAACTTATCAAAAATCGCTTGTTTATCCATTTCATCCTCTCTTATTTAGGCATGTTCGCCGAAATATATGCAGCGAGCGTATCTACAGAATAGAAATGCTTCTTCGTTTCTTCGTTCACCACCGAGAAAGTTACGCCGAAGTTTTCCTTGACTGCGATACCGAGTTCGAGAGCATCGATAGAGTCAAGCCCAAGTCCATTTTCGCTTTCGCCAAAAAGAGGAGCGTCGTCTACGATATCGGCTGCGGTCACGTCTTCAAGTTCCAACGCCGTTACGATCATTTCTTTGATACGAGATTTTAATTCGTTCATATTTAACCCTTAATTTGGGCGCAAAAATAGATTAAAAAATCGGTTTCGTCAACCACATAAATTTACATTATTTGCTAAATTTGAGCGCAAAACAAACTAAATAACAAAAGAGTTCTATGTTCGATTACTACTATCAAGACCAAATTTCGGCTACGGACGCCAAGTTCGAAGCCCAGAAAATCGCATTTGCCCCCCTCAGCTTCCACGCCGCAAAGGCCCTCCGAGACATGGGAATTCTCGAAGCCATCTGCAGCGCCCGCAAGAAGGGAATCACCGTTTCGGAACTTTCGCAAAAGCTCGGTATTTCTCTCTACGGCGTCGGTGTCCTGATTGAAATGGGACTCGGCATGGGGGCCATCAAGCTTCATAAGGATTCCAAGGAGGACGACCTCAAGCTTACGCTCGGCAAAATCGGATTTTTCCTGATGAGCGACGAAATGACGAAAGTCAACATGGACTTTTCCGAAGACATCTGCTACCTGGGGGCCGAGGACATGCAGGAAGCTATCCGCGACGGCAAGCCCGCGGGTCTCAAGCACCTCGGCAACTGGAAGACCGTGTACCAGGGTCTCTCTCAGCTGACCGACCAGCAGAAGAAGAGCTGGTTCGGCTTTGACCATTTCTATTCCGACCTGGCCTTCCCCGAAGCGCTCCCCATCGTCTTTTCCACCCCCTGCGCACGCCTCTTTGATATCGGCGGCAACACCGCCAAGTGGGCCATCGCCTGCTGCAAGTTCAACCCGGACGTGAAGGTTTCCATCATCGACCTCCCGGGCCAGACCGCCGTCGCCGAAAAGAACGCAAAGGCAGCCGGTTTCGAGAACCGCATCGACACCATCCCCTGCAACGTGCTCGACGAGACCACCGAATTCCCGAAGGGCGCAAACGCCGTCTGGATGAGCCAGTTCCTCGACTGCTTCTCGCTCGAAGAAATCACGAAGATTCTCACGAAAATCCACTCCGCTGCAGCCCCCGACACCGACATCTACGTACTCGAACCGCTGTGGGACAAGCAGCGCTTTGAAGCCGCCGCCTACTCGCTCCAGGCCACGTCGCTCTACTTCACCTGCATCGCAAACGGCAACTCCAAGATGTACCGCTTCGAAGAACTGAAGCACGCCATCGAAATCGCCGGCTTCGAACTGAAGGAAGCGCACCATACCGTTGGCCCGAACAGCTACTCGCTGCTCCGTTTCAGGATCAAGTAGTCGTAAGCTGGGAATGGGAACAATGATTTATATTGAACGTGCCGAGTACTTTATCCCGAGCGAAGAACAACCGCTCCCCGACGTGAAGTTCGTGCCGATGCTTACGCGCAGACGCTTGAGCCAGCTGTCGAAGATGGTTGTCTACGTGAATGCCGCCATCAGCAAGGACCAATCCCCTTGCAAGGTGACCTTCGCCTCGCAGTACGGAGAAATTTCGCAGCAGCTTAAAATTTCTCAAGCACTGCTCGATACCGGGAACGTCTCGCCTGCGCACTTCAGCCTCTCCGTCTTCAACGCGTCGATCGCGAACGCAACGATTCTCGAAAAGAATACCGCCGGTTATTCGGCTGTATTCTCCGGGAAGGCTGCTTTCCGCGAAGGCCTCAAGGACTGCGTCGCCGCCCTTAAGGCGGGTTCCGAAACGGAACGCGTCTTTATATTCGCAGACGAAAAGATTCCCGAGACCTACGCTCCCGTGGCGGGAACGCCGTACCCGAACGCCGTATGCGCCCTGGCACTCCGCCTGACTACCGACGCAAGTAAGGGTGGCCGCGAACTCGACGAGACTCCACTCGAAGGAAATTTCGAGACCGCCGCCGAAGAAGCCATCGCCTTCATCAAGCAGAGGTTAGGCTAATGCTTCGCCGCATCAAGTACATCCGACGGCTGCTTTCGAAGCTATCCTCGTTTGCGGTCTTCGGAATCAGCAGCCTGATTCTCGGAACGTCGTTGTTCCCCCTGTTCCATGTGCTCGCGGGTTTTTCCGAAAAGCGATTCAACGTGATTTCGCGCCGCTTCGTGAACCTGTTCTTCAGGTTCTTCGTCAAGTATATCGAAGTCACAGGGGCCATGCGCCTGAGCGTCGAAAACCGCGAACTGCTGAAGGGAATCAAGGGTAAGGTCGTCATCGCGAACCATCCCTCGCTCCTGGATGTGGTCATTCTCTTCTCGCTCATCCCGAACTCGAACTGCATCGTCAAGGGAGCACTGGTCCAGAACACGTTCATTTCGGCAATCATCCGGAACCTCTACATTCCGAACAGCATCCCCTTCGAAGAACAGCTGGAACGCGCCAAGAAGTCGATGATCGAAGACGGCAACAACCTCATCATCTTCCCCGAAGGCACCCGCTCCAAGCCGGGCGAACCCTGGCAATTCAAGAAAGGGGCCGCACGCTTCGCCCTTTTTGCCGAAGCGGACGTCGTACCGATTTACTTTGGCGGTAACGAAAAAATCGGGCTCCGCAAGCACGACAAGATGCTGCAGTTCCACCCGACCGAACGCTACATGTACAATCTCAAGGTCTTGCCGAGCATTCCGGTTGCCCCCTACAAGGATATGCCGATGTCGAAGAGCGCCATCCTGCTCACCGACAAGATGAAAGAAGTTTTAGAGAAAGAACATCAAAACGAAAAGGTAACACAATGAAAAAAATTTCCCTGATTCTCGCCCTGGGCAGCATCGCCGCCGTTCTCACCGCTTGCGGTGGCAACTACAGCCGCGCTCAAACATTGGAACAGCAGAACTCGCCATTCAACTGCGTCGGCCTGCATGTCAAGAATGCTCAGTGGCATTTTATCGATGACTTCGGCCAGCGCGTCGATGTCATGGGTTCCTGCCATGCCGGCATGAAGCACGGAACCTTTGATTTCGTCGTCAACGGCCAGCTTGTCGCCAAGACCAAGTTCGTCAAGGACAGCGAACGCAAGACCACTTGCCTTGTCATGGGCAAGACAAGGACAAACCTGATCAACTGTATGCAGCTGAACGCCGCTCAGGCCCAGAACAACCCGCAAATGCAGCAAGCCCCCATGCAACAGGCTCCTGTGCAGCAAGCTCCCATGATTCAGGACGACCAGAACTTCTAGGTTGTCATTCCCTAAAATCTAACGAGGCAAAACATGGCAAAGACTAGCGCAAAGAAATCGGAAAATTCAGCCAAGAAGGGCACCCAGACCAACATGTGGACCGGCCGTTTTGCTAGCGGCATGGCACAGAGCATGGTGGACCTGAGCTTCAGCCTGCAATTCGACGCCGAACTCATCGAAGAAGACATCGAAGGAAGCATCGGCCACGGCAAGGGCCTGGTGGAATCCGGCGTGCTCAGCAAGGCCGACTACAAGAAGATTTGCGATGGTCTGGCCAGCATCCTCAAGGATTACAAGGCCGGCAAGAACCTGTGGAAGGAATCTGACGAAGACATCCACATGGCCGTGGAACGCGTGCTCACCGAACGCATCGGCGCTCTCGGCAAGAAGATTCACACGGGCCGCAGCCGTAACGACCAGGTTTGCACCGACTTCAAGCTTTACATGCGTCACCGCGCCGCCGAAATCCGCGCCCTCGAAGTTTCTTTAATGGAAACGGTCCTCGACCTCGCCAAAAAATACTTCGGCAAGATGATGCCGGGCTACACGCACCTGCAGCAGGCACAGCCCATCTACTTCAGCCATTACCTGATGAGCATGTTCTTTGCCGTGAGCCGCGACGTGAAGCGCCTCGACAACTTCCTGGAACTGCACAGCGAACTTCCGCTCGGTAGCGGCGCCATGGCCGGTTCAGCCTTCCCGTACCACCGCGCCCTCGTCGCGAAGGAACTCGGATTCAACGGGGTCTCCCCGAACAGCATCGACGCCGTGAGCCATCGCGACATGATGCTCGAATTCGAAGCCGACCTCGCGATTATCGCGAACACCATGAGCCGCTACGCCGAAGACTTCGTGAACTGGAGCACCAGCGAATTCGGCTACCTCACCCTGCACGACGCTTTCTCTAGTGGTTCCTCGATGATGCCGCAGAAGAAGAACCCGGATTCCATGGAACTCATCCGCGGAAAGTCCGGCCGCATGCTCGGTAACTTCAGCGCCCTCTACACGCTGGTGAAGGGAGCTCCGCTCAGCTACAGCCGCGACCTGCAAGAAGACAAGGAACCGGTATTCGACTCCGTCCACAACGTGAAGGTGATTCTCCGCGTGATGAAGGAAGCCTTGGAAAGCGCACGTTTCAATTTCGACAAGATGCACGCGAAGATGCTGCCGGCGCTGCTGGCTACCGACCTCGCTGACTTGCTGGTCGAATCCGGCGTGCCGTTCCGCGATGCCCACCACGTGGTCGGTAGCCTGGTCGGCGAAGCCGCCCGCCAAGGCCTCGAATTCACGGACCTCTCCGATGAGGCCTGGGCAAGCGCCGGCGTCCCGAACGTAAAACAGATGAAGAAGACCCTCACCTTCGAATACAGTGTGTCCCGCCGTAACATCGAAGGCGGCACGGGCCCCAAGTCCGTGAAGCAGCAGTTCAGCAAGGCCGAAGCCATCTTGAAGAAGTTCAAGAAGTAACTCTCCCCCACGTCATCCCTGACTGAGCTCGCGCACCTCACGTCATCCTCGACTGAGCCCGCGCACCTCATGTCATCCTCGACTGAGCTCCGCGAAGGAGGGGATCTATAAAAGGCGAACCTGAAAGGGTCCGCCTCTTTTTTATGAATCCCGGCCGCCTCTTTGAAGCTCCAAGAAAACTTTCAATTATTCTTTTTCCTTGATGCACCTAACCGAGAACGCACTCTTCGATTCCTTCGGCTCGACACTGATAGCATCGTCATAATAGCGCAACAGAAGAACCGACTGATTATCGCTCCACATATACGAACTCAAGGTCAAATCAAAGAAATCTCCCGCATCGCGGCCACCAGCCGGCAAGGCGTTGAAGCCCCACAGGTTCATGCCAGCCTCGCCCTTATCGGACCAGCCTTCGCGGGTACGGAGCATCTTGCCAATACGGACGAAATCCGCAAGGCCTTCAAATTCCACCTCTGTCGGAAGACGCCAGCCTTCGGGGCAAACTTTCTTTGCAGCCTCGAAGGAATACAGACGACCGTACTTGTCGCAATTCTTTTCGTCGTCGTTGTAGCACCAGCTATCATCCGTCTTGTAGGCCATGTTTTCGGCCATCCAGGTCTGCGCATCGATATTGATGGTCTTGTAAGTATGGCCCTCGTATTCCAACTCGCCATAATCAAACGGAATCTTATCGAGGTAAGAAGAATCTAGGTCACCCGAGATTTTCGCATCGGAATAATTGACCGACAAAACGCAGCGGAGCGACATCCCGTGATCCTTATAATACTCTCCCCTTTCGAGATAATCTCTGTCGTAACGGAGAGTCCAGCCATAGCTCGTCGCATCGTCAATCTGCGTACTCGACCAGAAGTAGGCGTACTTCCCCGAACTCATAAAGCTGCCGTCTTCGCTATTTTTACGGCCCGCCGGAAGAGCATAAAAACCGAAACGATTGAGCGCCTTGGCCGCAGAATCAGCGCGTTCCCAGCCATCTACCGCCTTCATGCCTGTACCGACCAGCTCGGCACCGCTGATTGACTCAAAATACGACTTTAGTTTATTCCAATCATCCACCGAAGGTACACGCCAGTTTTCGGGGCAAATTCCCTGGAAATCGTTCTGATGGTAACTATAATTCGAAGATGCTTCCGAAGAGGCGTACTTCGACTCAAGATTCAACACGGCCGTCCAACTATACAGCGGACCATACTTTTCGCAGCTGTCCTTGGAATTCTCGTAGCACCAGATATTGCCCTTCAGATTCTTCGTCTTGGAACTATCGGCGTAGCGCAGGTTTTCCGCCATCCAAAGCTGATTGCCGACCTTGACCACGGAATACTCATTTCCGTCGCGCTTGTCCTTGAACTTCCCGTCGGTCAATTTGATCGACACCGGATCATTCCCGAACAGGTCAGCGGATTCAGGATCATGCTCCGTACAGGCCACAAGGCCTGCCACGCACGCAAACAACATTAGACTTTTTTTCATGTTTCCTCCTAGAAATTTTACAGAACCATAAGGCAATACGTCGCAAAACAAGGCGCACAACTTTAATATACATAAAAATTTATATAAAGGAACAAAAAAAAGAACCCATAGTGATGTGGTTTTCGGTTCATACAAAAATTCCCGGCCAAGCCGGGATTTTTTTTCTTTATAGCAAATCCTGACCGGTGGGATTTCCTTTGGGAGCATGAGCGTTCACATTCAACCAGTTTCCCCAACCAGATTCCTTGTGGAAAGTCGTCAGTTCGTAAGAGTCACGCTTTTTTGCTTTAGTAAAACTCATTCCGCTGTTGTAGGTTGCGCTATCTACCAGAACTACGGATAGCGAGAAATGGTCCAGTGGAGCATCCTTCGCAAAATGTGCTTCCATACGTGCAAGCGTCATGGAATCAAACGCGTTGTCCAAATCTGCCGAAATTTTTACCAGGGAGTCATCCTTGGTTTCTTCTGCAAGTTTTCGCGCATAGTCCCTTATGTCGTACAGGTAATATATGTTCGCCACCCTGTAGCACTTGTCTGCGGCTACGTCTATGGAGGGCCTCACTTTTTCATCTGCGTAAAGAGTAACAAGGCGGCTAGACAACCTTTTCACGATTGGCGTCAAGTTCGCCAGCTTTTCTGCTTTCAGGAACTGGAAATCCCCATTCTGTTCCCCGGGAAGATATTCCGTTTTCCAGGCCACCTGCACATCCCTATTTTCAAAGGCGCCCTTGACAATATCTTCAAATTTACCATCTTCGTCATGGGTCAATATATCCACAATTTCGGTCATTAGCTCCCCCCGCGAAGTCATAAGGGAATGTTCCGACACCATCACGTAATCTGCATAGGGGTAAATTTCCTGCATGGATTCGAGGTTTCCCATAAGGCAGTTATGGAAAAGAATTGCCTTAAAATGAGGAATCTTTGATTTCTTGATTCCTGTGGCGAATTCTTCCATGGTCATGGACTCATTATACCCATACTCACCATAAGTAACCCATTCATCCTCCATCACGGACTTCACCGCCTGTTTCGCCAGGCTTCCGCGCTTGGATTTCGGGTAGTCGCTCTCAAAACTGAATCCCTCCCCATGGGCTTCCAGGAAAAAGAGGTATTCCTGAGCCGGCAAGCTGTCGTGTGCGTAGTTAATCACTGAAGCCAAGTAATCCGGATCATAGAACTTGATGGAGTCCTTTACAATGGCTACAGAATCTTTCATGGAAGACAAGTCGGTATTCCTCGTGAGTTCAAAGAACAGCAACTGTCCGGGGTATGCCATGGTTCCATCAAAGTCTTTGCCATCCAAGCCATATTTATAGACGACCAGGACACGGACATCTTTTTCGTCTCCGATGACATCCCTGACATCTTTCATCGTCGCCTCGATACTCCTTTCCATGCTTCCGCCATTCTGGCCATAGATAATGACCGTATAACGAGCGACGCCTTCGGAACTAGCTGAACTGGAAGAATCATCGGAACAGGCCACAAGGGCAAACAGCACAAGGAACAAGGCCATGCGCAAGAACGGCGAAATAAACCTTACCATATCACAGAGAATTCCTATTTAGTTTCGACTTTTTGAAAGGGGGCTAGTTCTTCGCAGGTCTTGCCCTTGTCTTCATCCGAGTAATAATTTACGACAATCGTATCAAAGCCGTTATCGTCATCGCAGGTTTGCACAGGTTCTTTTTCCACGGAGGCGCACCCGTCGATAAATTCTATGTCCTTGTCATCACTTGCAAACTGCATCACGCTTGATTTCAATGTAGCGGCGAGTTTATACTCTACGCACACCTCCATTTTTTTGTTATAGAAAGACATTACCTTGGTGCTATCCACGACAATATCTTCCTCATTGTCAAAATCATCACCCTCTTCTTCATCGTCTGCAAGCAATTCTTCGCAGCTTTGCTTGGCCACAGTCTTGTCATAAACGAAAATGGACGAACCATCATCGGATTCGCAGGTTTTCTTAGCGTTTTGTGCATCGCAACCCGTTTCTTGCCAGGAGGCTTTCAAGGTGAGCCCCCCCTCAGTCATGTCAGCGCACTCTTCTGCAACGGAATCCTTTGCCGATTCCGGGGCCTGCATGCATAGATAAGGAATCAATTCGTCTTCCATGACAACCGACATAAGGCAAGATACCTGGGGTTCATCAGAGGACGAGGAATCGTCGGAACAAGCAACCATAACAGAAGCGGCTACGGCAAGACCCCCAAAGACTAGTTTTTTCATTGGACTTCCTTTTTTAAAGGTGGAACGCTTTTTCAATAAATAACAATAATGCGGGAACGTGTCAAGACATATGGACTCAATACGCCACCCCAGATAATCAAGAATATAAAAAAAAGCCCGTTTCCGGGCCCTTTTGGGGAATGAGGTTGTGGGGCATGAGGTCGGTCGCCTGCAGCTCCCTCTGAGGAAAAAACTCAAAGCGACCCTGTAAGGGGAGCGGGCTCACACCTCGAAGGGCGTAAGCCCGCGCTCATACCTATTTAACAGCCGAGTTTTGCGGAGAGGTAAGCTTCGAGTTCGTCGATCTTCACCAGTTCCTGCTTCATGGAGTCGCGTTCGCGGACCGTCACGAAGCCGAGCTTTGCCGGATCGGATTCACCCTCGCCCACCGTGTCGAAGTCGACAGTCACGCAGAACGGCGTGCCGAGTTCGTCCTGACGGCGGTAGCGCTTGCCGATGGACTGCGTTTCGTCGTATTCCACGTTCCAGCGGTTGAGGAGCTTCTGGTAGAGTTCTTCGGCCTTGGCCTTCACCTGGCCCTTCTTCACCAGCGGGAGAACGGCAACCTTCACCGGAGCAATCTTCGGATCGAAGTGGAGCACGGTACGTTCGTCGTTTTCGAGCTTTTCGACTTCGTAAGCGTCGCAAAGGAGCACGAGGAGCAGGCGTTCCACACCGAGGGACGGTTCCACCACGTACGGAATATAGCGCTTGTTCTGCACCGGGTCAATGTATTCCTGCTTGACCTTGGATTCGTTCTGGTGCTGCGTCAAGTCGTAGTTCGTACGGCTGGCGATACCCCAGAGTTCGCCCCAACCGAACGGGAATTCGTATTCGATGTCAGTGGTGCCGTTGGAGTAGTGGGAAAGTTCTTCCTTGGCATGTTCGCGGAGGCGGAGCTTTTCCTTGTTCACGCCGAGGTCGTTCACGAGCCAGTCGAAGCAGTACTTGCGCCAGAAGTTGTACCATTCCAGTTCGGTGCCCGGTTCGCAGAAGAATTCCAGTTCCATCTGTTCGAATTCGCGGGTACGGAAAATGAAGTTACCCGGAGTGATTTCGTTACGGAAGCTCTTACCGATCTGGCCCACACCGAACGGGATGCGCGGGCGAACGTTATCGACAATGTTCTTGAAGTCAACGAAGATACCCTGGGCCGTTTCCGGACGCAGGTAAACCTTGTTGCCTTCGCCTTCGATCACGCCGATTTCGGTCTGGAACATCAGGTTGAATGCGCGGGGCTTGGTCCAGTCGGTCTTGCCGCAGGTCGGGCATTCGATCTTGTTGTCCATCATCATCTGGTGGACTTCGTCAAAGTTCTTGCCGGCGCAGCAGCCTTCGCCGAGCTTGTCTTCCAAAAGCTGGTCGGCACGGAAACGTTCGTGGCAAGCGAGGCAGTCGACCAGCGGGTCAGAGAAGTTACCCACGTGGCCAGAAGCCTTCCAAACGCGGGGGTTCAAGAGAATAGAGCTATCGAGACCGAGCACGTCCTGGCGGCTGGTCACGAACTTCTTCCACCAGAGGTTCTTGATGTTGCGCTTGAGTTCCACGCCATACGGACCGTAGTCCCAAGTGTTGGCGAGGCCGTCGTAAATTTCGGAGCCGGGGAAAATGAAACCGCGGCGCTTGCAGAGGGAGATGATGTCCTTGAGGGCATCCTGAACTTTCTTTGCCATTATATAATCCTTTATCGGCTAATTTTAGCCGGACTAGGAACCTACCTGGATGATAGGCCCTGACGGCGCGTAAAAATAGAAAAATATACAACAGCGATATGGCCAAATCTCCCTAAAAGCCCCTAATTGTTTAGAAGTCCTTACACACGAAGGTGTGCAAGGAAAATAAAAGCTTTAAAAGTCAAAGAAATATATTATATTGCTAAAATCTATGAAAATGTTTGGTTTTCTACTGTTTTCTGTTTTACTTTTTTCAGCATGCGCCGGAAACAATAACGCGGTCCAAGAAACTCAGCCCAGTGCTGAGCCTGAAACTCAAATCTTGGCAACGTCCGAAACAGAAAGTGAATTTACAGGCAACCCCATTATCGACGAAGCCGATGTCGGCAATATCGAAACAGTCGCAAATGACGTCGTTGCAGCAGACTCTAAAATAGACACAACCGATACCGCCGAAAATGACAACAGCGACATGGTTGCAGCCGTTGAAGAAGATACGGAATCGGATACCGACAGCACCGATAGTGAAAACGAAATGAGCCAAGAAGAGGCTGAAGCAGAACTCGCTGCCGACATGGCCGAGAGCGATACAGCTTCGCTTGAAACACTCCCCAAGCTGACTCTTGACATGACCACCGCCTTTGTTCCCACGGCAAGCCGTCGCATTTCTGCCCCCTACGGTATTCGAACCTACCGAATGCACCGCGGTGTAGACATGGGACTTTGCCATGGTGAAGACCGCACCATCGTAGCTGCTTTTGCAGGCGTGGTCACCAAAGTTCGCAACCAAGGCCGTCGTAAAGGCTACGGCAAATACGTAATCATCGACCACGGCAACGGCCTTACCACATTGTACGCCCACTTGGCCAGTTGGCAGGTAAATGTCGGCGACACCCTCCAGGCCGGAGATACCATCGGTGTCGGAGGTAACACGGGCCGTTCCTTCGGTGCCCACCTTCATTTCGAAATGAAGTATCATGGCACCCACATCGATCCAGCTACAATTTTCAACTTCGAAGAAGGGACTTTCCAAAGCGCACTCATTACGATTGAACCGCAACAGTTGCTGGCTATCGAAGACGGATACCAGAAGGAACTAGCCAAGCACCGCTACTACAAGGTACGCCGCGGCGACTGCCTCGGAAAAATCGCACGCAAATACGGCATTTCGATTACGCGACTTAAAAAACTGAATGGCATCAAGGGTAATATGATTCGCCCAGGCCAAGTGCTCCGTTGCTCGTAACCATGCTTCCTATTCATTTCGCGCCACTCCAGGGTTTTACCGAATCAGCTTACCGGCTCGCCCACAGCAAGTTCGCTCCTGGAATCCATACCTACTATACCCCGTTTCTTAGGCTGGAAAAAGGCGAAGTCCGCGCAAAAGACCTCCGCGATTTGCAAACGGAGCATCCCTACCACCTTGTACCCCAAATCATCGTACGCGATGCCGAGGAATTCAAAACCTTGACCAAGACCGTTATCGACTTGGGATTCAAAGAAATCGACATCAACATGGGCTGCCCCTACCCCATGCAGACCAAGTCGGGCCGAGGTTCGGGAATACTCCCCCACCCCGAAAAGGTCCGCGAAATTCTTGATGCCATAAACGCGAGCAATATCCAATTCAGCATCAAGATGCGTCTCGGGCTCAATTCCCCAGAGGAATGCCTGCAGTTGCTACCGCTTTTAAATGATGCGCCTCTCGCCCACATTACCCTGCACCCGCGGGTAGGAATCCAGCAGTACAAGGGCGCGCTAAACTTTGAATTTTTTGACAAATTCTACAGCGAATGTGAGCTCCCGCTGATTTTTAACGGCGACATCACCGACCTCAAGCAAATGAATTACATCGAAAGCCGCTATCCAAAGCTTGCGGGAATCATGATTGGCAGGGGCCTCCTTGCAAACCCGGTTCTCGCCGCCCAGTACGCCGGACTCCCCTGCGGCACCGCGACAGAAACCTTACTCAAAATCCACACCGATATCGCGGCCGACTACGCCCGCCGCTTACAGGGCAACGCCCAAATTCTGGACAAAATTCGCCCCTTCTGGACGTATGCGGATCTTCCGAAGAAAATCCGCAAGAAAATTGAGAAATCAAGAACCCTCGAGGAATACCTCGAAGCTGTCAACGAACTCGCCTAGCTAAATTCGCCTAGCCGTTCTCGGCCGAATCCACCGGCACCAATCGCTTATAAGTTTTATCTATAAAGATAGCTCCGAGCGGGGCCGTTATCATAATCGCCACCGCAGCAAGCGTCAGCACATTGTTGCCACAAGCAAGCCCAAAGCTCAAAGGCACGCCACCGATGGCCGCCTGCACCGTCGCCTTCGGCACGTAGGCCAGCATGCAGAACAGGCGTTCTTTGTAATTCAGCGGAGTGTGCCACATGCAAATGGCCACGCCCGCCATTCTAAAGAACATGGCTCCGAGCACCACAAAAATCGCCCCGATTCCCGCCGTAAACGCGTAAGCCACATCCAAAGTGCTACCCACCAGCACAAACAAGATAATTTCGGCCGCGACCCAGAACTTGGTGAACTTGCCGCTGATGCGTTTCGCAAGTTCCGGATGCTTTCCGTAAATGCAGGCCGCAATGGCGACCACTGCAATCATGCCGCTGAACGGCACCACATCGCTAATGTCATGTTCCAGTTCATTCAGCAAGAAGGCGAAACTCAAGATAATCAGCACCTTCACCGTATCGCGCATGTGCTTGTGCTTAAAGAACCACACCAGGGCATACCCGCAGGCCACCCCCACTGCAGCACCGAGGGTAATGGATACCGGCACCGAAAGAAAGCTCGTCGCCGAAACAGATTCACCCTTCAAAAGCGCAAGGAACGCCGCAAAAGTCACCAGCACATACACGTCATCTAGCGAAGCGCCAGCCAGAAGCATCTGCGGAATCCCCCGTTTGACGCCGCGATTTTCCTCGCGCATCTTGAGCATGCGCGGCACCACCACCGCCGGCGAAACCGCCGCAATGGTCGAACCCATGAGGGCTGCCTCCCAATAAGTCACCCCCATCAGTGGCGGCGCAAGCAAAACGACGCCCACGATTTCAATCGAAGCGGGCACAAAACACATCAAGAGGGCGGCGCGACCAATCCGCTTGAATTCCCGCATATCGAGGGTCAACCCCGCGCGCGTCAGGATGATTACCAAGGCCAATTGCCTCAAATCGGCCGAAATATCCAAAAAAGCGGGCCGAAGCAGGTTCAGGGCATGGGGACCGAGAATAATCCCAGTTAGAATCATTCCGAGGATACTTGGGAGCTTAAGCTTGACGAAAATCGAGCCCAAAAGCAGCCCAAGCAAGAAAATAAGTGCGAGAGAAGTCAACATATCGCGAATTTCAGTACCAAAAATAGAAAAACAACTATATTTTGGCATAAGAACGAGAAAATACAAAATGAAACGCGGATTTTCACTAATCGAAGTTATGGTGGTCATCGTCGTACTCGGCATTCTCTCAGGAATCGCCGTTCCCAAAGTATTGGGCCACATCGAAAAGACCAAAGAAAAAGCAGACTTGATGAAGTTGTATTGTCTGCGCGAAGCCCTGAACAGAGCTCTGCTGGAAAATAGCGAGGCTCTGTACAAAAGCTCTTTTGTCTCTTCTGGAGACAAGGCAGCCGATAATCTCTCGAAATTAAAACAGAAACTGGCTAGCGAAACTGGCGTCGACTTGTTCGTTATAGAAATGCGCCCAGATCTTCACACCAATATTCAGAATAATCACGCCAGCATCAATAAAGACTCGGAGATGAGTAAATTAATCGGTGAAAGCGGAACCTGGTACGATGCTTTGAAAGATTCTGGATTTAACGGAGTCGCAGACATTCTTACGGCAAGGAATAACGGAAGTTATAAAAAAGGCGACGGTGCAACCTATTATTCGACCCCCTACAAACAGGGTAACAACACTTATTATCGAACCTACCCCAAAGACCAAGTCTTCATGAGCCGTCTGTTGAATCATGGAAAAGGAGAAGGATTATCCGGGATAACATCACAGGGTGGCAATAACACGAACTACCGTCTGACCATGAGTTTCCAATGGAGCAGAATGGATTCGACGAGTCACTCTGTAGAAGTCGCCTTACTTCCTGCCGGTGCTAAGATGCGTACAAATAGTGGACGAGGCGGAGCACTCTTATCTGATCACGGAGTCTGCTTCTCAACCTATGGTGACATAGGTTGCGCCGACTACAAATACTAATTCATAAACATAAAAGCGACCCGCACGCGGGTCGCTTTTTAATTTAGCTAGAGCGTTCTCTGTGAGCAACAAAGCCCCTGTTATTAAACAGGGGCTTTTGCGAGAGCGAGCGCTTCGGGTACGTACTAACCCGATTGGGCGCGAGCGGTCTTAGAAGTGGATGACTCTAACCTTGATGACCTTGTCGAGCTTGGAGAGCTTTTCGACGATAGAGTCATCGACCTTGCTTTCCACGTCAACGAGGTTGTAGCCGATCTTGCCATTGCTCTTGTTGCTGAAAGAAGCAATGTTGATGCCTTCAGCACCGAACACCTTCGTGATTTCGGAAATCATGTTCGGAACGTCCTGGTTGATAACCACAACGCGGCTCTTGACGCCGGAATGCGGATGATCGACGAGGGCCGGGAAGTTCACGGAATTGCGGACGCAACCGTATTCGATGTAGTCCTTCAATTCTTCGACGGCCATCACGGCGCAGTTTTCTTCAGCTTCTTCAGTAGAAGCGCCGAGGTGCGGGAAGCAAGTCACCTTGTCGTTCTTGATGAGGTCTGCATCCGGGAAGTCGCAGAGGTAGCCCTGGAGAGAGCCAGAAGCGAGCATTTCGTTGACCGGAGCCATTTCCACGATACCGCCGCGGGCGAAGTTCATGATGTAGCTGCCCTTGAAGCCGGCGAGGTTCTTGCGGTTGAGCAAGTTTTCGGTCACGCCCTTGATGAACGGAACATGCACGGTGAGGAAGTCGGAATTTGCGATCACGGTGTCGAGGTCGGCAATTTCAACCTTGTTGGAAAGTTCGTGCATGTTGGCGGCGTTCGGATACGGTTCGTATGCGAGCACGCGCATATTCTTCCAACGAGCATAGTTAGCAACGAGCACGCCGATCTTGCCGAGGCCGATCACGCCGAGAGTCTTACCGGCGAGTTCCATACCTGCGAACTTCTTCTTACCGCTTTCAACGGTCTTGGCGAGGTCCGGATCGTTCACATCGAGGCCCTTGACCCAAGCGGCAGCCTTATCCACGTTACGGACGGCCATGCCGAGCACGGTCATCACGAGTTCGGCAACGGCGTTGGCGTTTGCACCCGGAGTATTGAACACGCAGATGCCCTTTGCGGAAGCCTTGTCGATAGTGATGTTGTTCACGCCAGCGCCGGCGCGGGCGACAGCCAGCAGGCCGTCAAAGTTGTCGGTATCAACCTGGGCGGAACGCACCAAGATGGCATCAGGTTTTTCGACGGAGTCGGAAACCTGGTAGAACGAGCCGAACAGGCTCAAGCCTTTCTTGGAAATGTTGTTCATCGTCTTAATAGTTGCCATTGTATTGTCCTTTGTTTAATGTTAAAACTTTTGTGGGAACATTACGGTTCGACCCAGCGACCGCGTTCCTTAATCAAATTCACGAGTTCCTCGATGGCGTCCTCTTCGGGGATGTTCTTCTTGACGGCGGTTTTGCCTTCGAAAAGGGTGATGCGGCCGGGGCCACCGCCCACGTAGCCGAAGTCGGCGTCGGCCATTTCGCCCGGGCCGTTCACGATGCAGCCCATGATGCCAATCGAAATGTCGGAGAGATGTCCGAAGCGGGCCTTGATCTTGCCCATCACCTGCTGAATGTCGTAGAGGGTGCGGCCGCAGCTCGGGCAGCTGATGAAGTTCGTCTTGCTGCGGCGGCAGTATGCGGCCTGCAGAATGTCGAAGGCGAGGAGCACTGCTTCTTTAGCGCCCTTGTAGCCGTCGATGACGACGGCGTCGCCAAGACCGTCGGTGACGAGGCTTCCGATATCGGCGGACACGCGGAGCGTTTCACGTTCGTTGTCGCCAATCTTGGCATAAAGCAGAATCGGGTCTTTGCGACCTGCCGCATCCAATGCGGCAGCAAGGGCGCGCACGCCAGCGACCATCTCGGCTCCCGTGTAGCAGAATACGGAACCCGCGGGCACGGCAGCCGGATTCTGCGCAAAGCCTGCGATATCCATGGCGTCCTTAAATTCAACCACCGGCTTTTCAGCAAGGCTCGGCAGTGCAAATTCAGCATTGCGGCGTTCACCCGTAAGTGCAATCGCATCGGCCTTCACGCCGACCTTCACCGGATTGCTACCGCCAATTTCCACGCCCGAAACCTTCACGACTTCGGTCTCGCGGCGTTCG
>Ga0256406_1000544_pt1 | contig 67837 bp, 51 predicted proteins | sample RumenRJG_03DNA_FD_185986 | JGI IMG/M metagenome (GOLD analysis project Ga0256406, IMG submission 185986) | Bovine rumen microbial communities from Lethbridge, Alberta, Canada - RJG_03 | ecosystem: Host-associated > Mammals > Digestive system > Stomach > Rumen | place: Canada: Alberta | collected... | reverse complement strand
CAGAAACAATGAATTTTTAATCTATTTTTTGATAGGTTTTAATTGACATACAAAAATTTAAGAAAAATTAAGCAATATGCATAATTTTAAGACGAAAAAATTTGCCAACTTTTACTTGACACTAACCGCCCTACGGGCGCCCTTGACATGACGGAAATTTTATGATATATTATAGTTAGAGCAGGACTTGAAAGCCCTGCCCTGAAAACACACTTTTTTACCACAGAAAGGTAAATTTACAGAAAAAACTTCGCACGCCCGACGATATGCCGCTAAGGAATTGGGGAAAGGTCTATGGTGAGCTGTCCATCATGTACGAGGGCAGACTGCCCGAATAATGAGGTATCACAAAATCCCCGCCAAGTCAAGGGTTTACGCAGCAAGCTGCTCCAATGAACGCCCTACGGGCGCCCTTGACATGACGGAAATTTTATGATATATTATAGTTAGGGCAGGCCTTCAAAGCCCTGCCCTGAAAACACACTTTTTTACCACAGAAAGGTAAATTTACAGAAAAAACTTCGCACGCCCGATTAAAATACAAATTTAATATCCAATTAAATCAAAAGGCTTCAGGAAGCTCAAAAATGGCTCCTGAAGCCTTTTAAATATATTTGATAGGTTTCTTTCTGACAGGCTCTAATACCGTATATGCCAAGAAGATGGAAAGACTTCTTTTTTGCACCCCCTAAATTCAAAATGCACCCCCTTAATGAAATTCTATCAAAATATAACTTCTTTCACAGAAAAGACTGACTATTTTGATAGAATAGTCAGTCTTTTCTTTTTATCTCTTGCGGGTGGGCTGTTTATGATCGCAGATGAGATATTGGGGCTTCCGCCTACAGCAACGGCAAAGGGGTTAAGGCTTGCGTCCAAAAGTGAGCAAAGTATTGCAGATACCTTGCTCAATATGCTGGTAATGCCTGTTGTAAACTTACGGCACCGTTTTTTTTATTATTGCTCCTTTTAAGGAAAAGAGGATGGTTATGGGAAATGCCGAATATAATGTATATTTAACAGTTGCAAAAAGAAATAAACACAGAAGTGCTGCGTGGAGTGAGGACGGTAGCCTTACTCAAATGCTCCAATGACAAACTCAAGAAGAAGTTTCATAAATTGGCGCAAAGGCACAGAAACAATGAATTTTTAATCTATTTTTTGATAGGTTTTAATTGACATACAATAATTTAAGAAAAATTAAGCAATATGCATAATTTAAAGATGAAAAAATTTGCCAACTTTTACTTGACACTAACCCGCCCTACGGGCGCCCTTGACATGACGGAAATTTTATGATATATTATAGTTAGGGCAGGATTTGAAAGCCCTGCCCTAAAAACACACTTTTTACCACAGAAAGGTAAATTTACAGAAAAAACTTCGCACGCCCTTCCCGAGAAGATAAACGGTCTTTATACAAGACTTGAAAGACTGTTCCCGGTATATGGCAGATATCATTATCCGGGGGGAAGATGATATTTGGTGCTCTCAATCTCCTGACCTTAAATTTTGGGGCAATACAAAGTTGGTTATTGGCGTTGAGGATGTTCCGTTTTCAAATGATAAGATTGGACCGGGGGCGCCTCCCATCAAGACAGATAAAGGGTGGCTGACAATATTTCACACAGTTGATATTGATCAACACAGAGGAAAAAACGGATGGGAGGAAGCATGGTGTAAAAGATATTGTGCGGGAGTTATGCTGCTTGATATAGAATGCCCGTCAAAGGTTATCGGTATGTCAAAAGAGCCTTTGATTACGCCCGAGCTTTGGTATGAGACAGATGAGGGGTATAGACAAAATGTAATATTTCCGGGGGCTGTGATTCTTGAAGATGACGGAGAAGTAAAAAAATATTACGGTGCAGCGGATACGGTTGAATGTCTTGCTACGGCAAATATAGATGATTTGTTGAAATTATGTATTGATAAAAAGTAACATAAGAGCCGAATATGTGTATTGATTCGGCTGCTTTGTTTTATGGAGCAAAAAAATTTTTTACTATGAAACTGAGAGGTGAACGACTATGAAAATATCAGATAAGTTTATAAAAGCAGATGATAAAATGTGTGATTTTGATAATCATATCCAAGCACCGTATTTCAGAAAAAAATTCTTGTTGGATTTTGAACCTCAAAAGGCTGAAATAACAATATGCGGTCTGGGATTTTATGAATTGTATATTAACGGTGTAAATGCTACAAAAGGTCCTCTTGCGCCTTATATAAGCAATACAGATGATATTTGCTATTATGATAATTATGATATAAAAAAATTGCTGAATACAGGGGAAAATGTAATAGGAGTAGTATTGGGCAATGGATTCAGGAATCCGTTTGGGGGTATTGTGTGGAATTTCGATAAATCAAAGCATAGGGGTGTACCCATTCTTGCGTTGTGCCTTGAGGCAGAAAATGAAACACAAAAGATTGAACTTGAAGCAGACGAAAGCTTTAAAACGTATCCGTCTCCTATATTGTTCGATGATTTAAGAATGGGATACAGATATGATTCAAGACTTGAAATAGATAATTGGAACGGTATTGATTATGATGATACGCATTGGAGCTATGCTATGTATGAGAAGACACCAAGAGGAAAGGCAAAAATATGTGACGCAGAACCTATAAAAATAACTGATACAATTTACCCTGTAAGTATAAAGCATTATGACCAATTGCCTTTTGCATATAAAACAACTCTGCCGGATGCTGAACCTATGAAAAATGCTATACGCAAAAATGTGTATATTTATGATTTCGGAGTGAATAACGCAGGTGTAACACAGCTGCATATCAATGGTACCCCGGGGCAAAAAATTACGATTCATCATGGAGAATATATGCAAGACGGAAGATTTTCAGTAAATAATATCATGTTTCCGGGACATGAGCAAGAAGAGATTGATAAATATCTTGAATATGGTCAGGTGGATGTTTTTATATGTAAAGGCGGAGAAGAAACGTTTACTCCGAGATTTAAGTATGATGGATTCAGATATGCATATGTGGAGGGCTTAAAGCCGGAACAGGCAACAAAGGACAGCTTGGTTTATTTGGTTATGCACTCTGACTTAAAGGAGCGTGCAGGATTTAACTGTTCAGACAGTACACTTAACAAATTACAGGAAATGGTAAGACGTTCCGATTTGTCAAATTTTTATTACTTTCCCACCGACTGCCCTCATAGAGAAAAGAACGGATGGACAGGGGATATATCCGTATCGGCAGAACATATGCTTTTAAATCTCACTGCGGAAAAAAGCTTTTCGGAGTATCTTGAAAATGTGAGATCTGCACAGAATATGGAAGGTGCATTACCGGGAATTGTTCCCACCGGCGGCTGGGGGTTTGCTTGGGGCAACGGCCCTGCATGGGACAGTATTTGTGTTAATCTGCCATACTATATATACAAGTATACAGGAAACAAAGAAGTAATTAAAGAAAATGCTTCTATGATAATGAGGTACTTATACTATATTTCCGGAAGAAGAGATGATGACGGTCTGATTGCTGTCGGATTGGGGGATTGGGTTGATCCGTATGAATGCGAAAGGGGATTTATCGCTTCGCCGCTGATTTTTACGGACAGTGTCGAGGTTTATGATATTGCATCAAAAGCAAGCTTTCTTTTTTCTGAGATTGGAAAAAATAATGAGGCGCAATATGCAAATAATTTAGCCGGAGAGATGAGAAATGCAATAAGACAGCATCTGATAAACAAGGATAATATGACAGTAGCAGGAGATTGTCAGACATCACAGGCTGTAGCATTGGAGATGGGGTTGTTTAATGATGATGAAATGAAAGCAGCATATCAAAGGTTAATAGAAATTGTTCATAGGGATTCAGATGTTAATGCCTGTGGAATGATTGGATTGAGATACCTTTTTGATGCACTTACACATGCCGGCGAATGTGATTTGGCTTACGATATTATTACAGGAAAAAGCAGAACGTGCTACGGTTATTGGCTTGAAAATGGTGCAACGACGATGTGGGAGGATTTTAATGACATACATACAGAATATGCAGGATCACGAAATCATCACTTTCTTGGGGATGTAAGTCGTTGGTTTATTCAGGAAATTGCAGGCATAAAGCCAAATCCGTCTGTGGATAATCTGTTGTATTTTGAATTGACACCGCACTTTATAAAGAAATTGGAATATGTAAATGCGTATTATGATTCTGTTTATGGCAGAGTGTCGTGTAATTGGAATCGTGATGGTGAATTTGTTAATATTATGATTGATGCTCCGAAAGAAATGTCAGGTAAAATAATCCTTCCTGAAGGATATGTTTTTGTCGATGGTGATATAAAAAAAGAAATTAAGGGAAGTATAAATTTAAGATGCGTATTTGCAGAAAGCGGCAACAATAATGAAGAATAATACTATAATGCTTGTTCGCATTGATAAGGTCTGCTGAAATAAATATTCTGGGAACAAAATATTTATTCATGGTGCAAGGGTTTGATGAGGACCGTAAGGCTGTAGAGGAATGTGGTATGGACGGCTTACGCTCAAAACCTATTCTTATCGACGAGGTTTTACAGACTTTGAAAAATATATTTAATCAGTAAAGACAATTGGGGACGTACATTTTTTGCCCTATTTTATTTTAGAAATAACGCTCCGTGATACGCCGGTTATTCTCTGCAACAGTCTTGTCATTTTGAAAGGCTTTTCACACAAAAAAACTCTCCGGTTTTTTTGTGTGAAATCTTTTGTGAAAAAAATTTAAATATTTGTAAACAATAAGGAAATAGTGTTGACACAAGACTTTTAAGGCTGTATCATTAACATCGGATGTTTCGGGCTGTTAATGTCTGAGACCAATTTTTTTGAAAGGAATGACATAAATGATTGAGGTTAAAGGCTTAACTAAACGGTATGGAAATCATACTGCGGTATCAGACCTCACCTTTACGGTTGAGGACAACTGTGTGTATGGCTTCTTAGGCCCTAACGGCGCAGGCAAATCGACAACCATGAATATCATTACAGGCTGTCTGTCCGCTACGGAAGGCGCGGTTACAATTGACGGTCACGATATTTATGAGGACGCCGTTGAAGCAAAAAAAAGAATAGGCTATCTTCCGGAGATTCCTCCGCTCTATTTTGATATGACGCCGAAGGAATATTTGAGCTTTGTGGCTGATGCGAAAAAGGTTGCAAAAGCGGAAAGAAGTGAGCAGATAGAGTCTGCAATGGAGCAGACAGGGGTAAAGGCGGTTGAGAATAAGCTCATTAAAAGCCTGTCAAAGGGCTACAAGCAAAGAGTAGGTATCGCGCAGGCTCTTATCGGAAATCCGTCTATTATAATTCTTGACGAGCCTACGGTCGGTCTTGACCCGAAGCAGATAATAGAAATAAGAGCCTTAATTAAAGAGCTTGGCAAAAATCATACTGTAATACTTTCAAGTCACATTTTGTCAGAGGTTCAGGCGGTATGTGACAAAATACTTATTATATCCTGCGGCAGGCTTGTTGCCTGCGATACACCGGAAAGGCTTGAAAAGCTTTTTGCCGGTTCAAAAACAATCAGAATGACAGTAAAGACAAATAAACAGGAGGCTCAGGAGGCTCTTTCGCACATCAAGGAAATTCACTCTGTAAATGCAAAAGAAACTGCCGATAATATTTCGCAGCTTGAAATCACAACCGACAAGGATACGGATATTGCCGAAAAGCTGTTCTTTGCCTATGCTGATATAAGAAAGCCAATCGTTCAGATGAGCGAGGAAACTGCAAGCCTTGAGGATATATTCTTAGAGCTTACCTCGGTCAACGACAGAATACCGTCCGCCCAACAGAGTGAGGCTACTGCCGAAGAATCAGTGACTGCCGACGAAGCCGCAGAGCTTACAGAGGACAGCACAAAAGCCGCAGACGAGGACAGTAACGATACCGAAGGAGGCGAGAAGTAATGACGGCTATTTATAAAAGAGAGTTTAAATCATACTTCAATAATATTTTAGGTTATATATTCTGCGCATTTATTCTTCTGTTTGTCGGAATATATACAATGGCGATAAACCTGAACGGTGCTTCTGCCAATTTTGAATATTCAATCGGTAATATGGCATTTATATTTCTTATTGCCGTACCTATCCTTACAATGAGATCGATAGCCGAGGAAAGAAAGCAGAAAACAGATCAGCTTTTGTATTCTCTGCCCATAAGTATGACTCAGGTGGTTTTGGGAAAATATCTTGCAATGCTTACCGTACTTTTGATACCAACGCTGATTTCGGCGGTGTATCCGCTTATTTTGTCGGCTTACGGCAAGATTAATTTCTTTGCCTCCTATGGAACGCTGCTTGCATTCTTTATGCTTGGCGGTTCACTGCTTGCAATGGGACTTTTCATTTCCGCCCTTACGGATAATCAGGTTGTTGCGGTAATCGGAACCTTTATTGTTGTTCTGATAAACTATTATATCGTAACCCTTGCGGATTTTGTTTCCTACAGTGCGACAGCTACCTTTATTGCGTTTACTGTTATAATACTGCTTGTGGCTTTGTGTGTATATTTTCTTACAAAAAATTCCGTGGTAGCAGTAGCCGCTGCCGCTGTCGGCGAGGTGGTACTCTCAATATATAAGCTGGCGAACCCCGATTCACTTTACGGACTGTTCCCGAAAATAATGAATAAAATATCTGTTTTTGAAAGATTTTATAATTTCCCGAACGGCATATTTGATATAACTGCTCTTGTATATTTTGCGATTATTACGGCAGTATTCCTGTTTCTTACCGTTCAGGCTATGGAGAAAAGGAGATGGAGCTGATGAATATAAAGGAAACAATTAAAGAACAATTCAATCGGAAAAGCTTTCGTCTCGGCGGCTACAGCGCATTGATTTCGATTATAGTAATTGCGATTGCGGTCTTTGCAGTAATGTCTGTCGATTCGCTTTCATCAAAATACACCAAGCCGGACATGACAAGCACATCGCTTTACAGTCTTTCGGAGGAATCAATAAATATAGCACGTTCCGCAGACAAGGACGTAACCATATATATGCTTGCCCAGGCAGGCAGTGAGGATAGGCTTACTCAGAATATTATCGAAAAGTATGCCGGTTACAACGACAAAATTAAGGTCGAGCTTAAGGACCCGGTTGTTTTTCCGAATTTTGCCAAGCAATATACAAGCGAAAGCATTAAAAATAATTCGCTGATTATTACTTGCGGAGAAAAGAGCCGATATATTCCGAGTACCGATATATACAAAACTACAATGGATTACAGCACATATGCTCAGAATACCGAGTTTGACGCTGAAAATCAAATTACAAGTGCACTGAGCTTTGTTATAAGCGATGATTTGCCGAAAATATACTACACCTCCGGACACGGAGAAACCGCACTTTCATCGGGAACCTCCTCCGACATAGAAAAACAGAATATCAATACGGAGGAAATAAGCCTTTTGACCGCCTCGGCTGTGCCGGAGGACGCAGATCTTATTCTTATAAACAATCCTCAGTCCGACATTTCAGCAGGTGAAAAGGATATGCTTTTAAGCTATCTGAAAGCCGGCGGAAGCCTTATACTGATATCGGGCTATAACGGTGTGGATATGCCTGTTTTAAATGAGCTTATGAGCAATTACGGAGTTGAAAGGGAGAATAAGCTTGTATGTGAGGGCAACGCAAATATGTCGATAAGCGGATATAACTATTTCCTTGTTCCGAATATGGAAAGCACAACCATAACCGAGCCGCTTATAAATGAAAAATATGCGGTTCTGCTTCCTCTTGCCCATCCGATAAAAACCATAGATAATACCGACAGCTCAGCAACGGTTTTAAAAATACTCAACACCTCAGCTTCAGCATATGCAAAATCCGATGCTGAAAGCCTGGAAAATCCCGAAAAGCAGGAGGGTGACGAGGAGGGAAGATATACGGTAGGTGTATCTATTACCGATAAGACCGATAACGGAGAGGCAAAAATTGTATGGATTTCCTCAGCACAGCTGCTTGATGATAACATCAATCAGATGGTTGCCGGCGGAAACAGAGATTTGTTCCTTAATGCAGTGAATTGGATTTGTGAGCGTGAGGAAAGCATTGCCATTCACGCAAAAAGCCTGCAAAGCGAAATTCTTACACTTCCTACGGGAGTGAGAAATATGTGGAGTATAATAATCGTATTCATTATCCCGATACTTTTTATCGCAGCGGGAATATATGTGCTTTACAGGAGAAAAATTAATAAGAACAGCTGATTAAATTGCGGAAGGAGCTGACGGTTATAAATGAAAAAGGATACCAAACTGATAATACTGCTCGGGGCTTTGTTGGTATGCGTTTCTGCCTATAAGCTGATAGGCTGGATGAACACAAGGCAGGAGGAGAACAAAAAAACCGCTCTGTTTGCCCTTGACAAGGACAGTATAACCTATCTTGACTGGACGTACTCGGGCGTTAGCTTTGCCATTGAAAACAATAACGGTGTATGGCATTGGACCAATGACGATAAATTCCCTGTAAATCAGGACACAGCCTCCGATATGGCGGAGACATTTGCCGGGCTTAGCGCATCTCAGGAAATGTCTAAGGACAATATAGATGATTACGGCTTCGGCGATAATGCACAAGCCATAACTGCAAGGGATAAGGACGGAAAGGAATACAAAGTCACTGTTGGGGGAAATATAGAGCTGACAAGTGAAAATTATATTACTGTTGACGGAATGGATTCTGTCTATACTGTAGGCACGAGCTTTGGGTCTGCCTTTAACAAGTCTATAGATGACCTGTTGCAGAAGGAGACCATTGAGGCTGTGGAAAACTATTCCGAAATCCGTATTGTAAATGATGATATGGTTTTTGAAGCGGTTAAGAATGACAGTGATAAATGGACTGTAGGAGATACAGAGCTTGATGTAACAAAGGTCACATCACTTGCAGACAGCTTTTTCGGGCTTTTGTGGTCGGACTGTGAATCCTATAACGCAGATGACGCGAAAAAAGCCGAATGCGGCTTTGACAATCCCTCTGCGTCTGTTTCTATAGCATCTGACTCGGATGAGCTGAAAATTCTTTTCGGCAAAGAGGAAAACGGTATGCTATATGCAAAGCTTGACGGCTCGAATATGATATATACAGTCGATACGGCAATTAAAGATAAGCTGAATATCGGTCTTGATGACCTTATTCCGGAGCCGGAGGAAACCGAGACACCGGAGGGTACAGAGGGTACAGAAGAATAATATAAATGCAAGGCTGCTGTATTAAAGTACAGATGATCCGTTTGTTTTCGGACGTTTTAATACGGCAGTCTATGCTTTGTTTTTACGGAGGGCTTATGAAAGAGATAGTACAATTATTTTTAGCTTTTGCTAAAATAGGTGCTGTAACCTTTGGCGGCGGATATGCCATGCTTCCCATTTTACAGCGCGATATAGTCGGAAAGCACGGCTGGGCAACCGAAGAGGAGCTTATGGATTATTTTGCAATAGGACAGTGTACGCCGGGAATAATTGCGGTAAACACCGCAACCTTTATAGGATATAAGCAAAAGGGCATACCGGGCGGTGTTGCGGCAACTCTGGGTGTGATTTTCCCGTCTGTTGTGATTATATCAATCATTGCCGCATTTATTACCAATTTTGCGGATTTACCCGTTGTGCGGCATGCCTTTAACGGAATAAGAGTATGCGTATGCGTTCTTATACTTAATGCGGTGCTGAAGCTTTGCAAGGGTGCGCTTGTTGACAAATGGGCAGGGATAATTTTCGCCGTTGTATTCTGTCTGTCAATGTTTTTTAACGCTCCCGCAGCACTGCTGGTGCTTGCCGCCGGGCTTGCAGGCTATATAATAAAGCGTTTTGCGGCAAAGGAGGATAATAACAATGTTGATTGAGCTGTTTTTATCCTTTTTTAAAATCGGACTTTTTGCTGTTGGCGGCGGTCTTGCAACGCTCCCGTTTTTATATGAGCTTGCAAACACTCATGAATGGATAAGCATTGCCGATATTTCCAACCTTGTTGCAATATCTGAGTCCACACCGGGGCCTATGGGCATTAATATGGCAACCTATGTGGGATTTTTGCAGTCGGGCATTGCCGGTGCTGTAATAGCTCCCTTAGGAGAGGTTTTGCCCTCAATTATAATTATAGTAATCATTGCCGGGTTCTTGAAAAAATTTAAGGACAGCATAGTTGTTAAAAATGTATTTTACGGCTTAAGAGCTGCGTCCTGCGCTCTTATTGCCGTTGCCGGCTTAGGTGTTGCAAGGCTTGCTTTTTTCGGCGAAAAAATGACCGAATTTTTCTGGCAGGGAGCCTTGCTTGCAGTCGCTTTGTTTATAGCGTCAAAAAAACTTAAATGGCACCCTGTTGCCTTTATTGCAATATCCGCTCTTATCGGAATTGTATTTAAATTTGAGCTTTGATGCTTCAATATTATACATTGTAATTGTATTAAATTGTGTGGGCAATAAGGACTACTTTTCGATTTTTTCTTATTGCCCATTTATTCAGTGAGCATTATTCAGTTATTCTTATTTTAAAATATACTACTTTTATCCAGACCGTAGAAAAAGAACAGATTTTTTTATTTTTTAGAAAAAACATCAGATTTAAAAAAAATATCCAAAAATTCAAAATTTATCTTGAAAACCTACTAAACATATGTTATTATAGTAGATAGAAAGAGGTGTTATTAATGAAGATATCAACAAAAGGACGATATGCCTTGCGTATGCTTATTGACCTTGCGGAGCATGAAAACGATGGTTTCATTGCACTTAAGGATATAGCACAGCGGCAGGGAATATCAAAAAAATATTTGGAACAGATAGTACCTATTTTAAATAAAACCAATATTCTTCAGACAAACCGCGGCTTTCAGGGCGGATACAGGCTGGCTCAGGCACCGGATAAATATACCATAGGTATGATTCTGAGGCTTACCGAAGGCAGTCTTTCTCCCGTTTCCTGTCTTGATCAGGAACCGATTCAATGCGAACGGTGCAGCGAATGTTCAACACTGCCCATTTGGAAGGGTCTTAACAAGGTGATAAACGATTATGTTGATAATATTACCCTGCAGGACGTATTGGATCAGCAGCGTGAGCGTTATGCCAATGACTATAATATATAATCTGTATATGTATACGGTAATTTTCGGTTTTCTTTCATATACTTATTATATTAAATCTTAAATGGCTTTTACAACGCCGAGGCTTAACAGAGTCATTGTCGCCGCAGATGAATGAGTTGCGTAATAAAAATGGGATAGCTTACGTTTCATCAGAAATATATATGCAATCGTCATATCGCAATCAAATACCCCATCAGGGTGTTTGCCGGGAATATTTTATGAAAAATTATTTAAAATATAATTGTATTATTAATTCAGTTACAAAAAGTTTGTTAACACTGTAAAATATAGGTAAATTTGTTGTTAAAAAGGGTGAAAAATATTGACTTTAGGAAAAATCGAATATATAATAATATACAGGAAATAAAAGACTAAAAACAAAACCGGCAGAAGGATAAGATTGTATTTGATTTATACAATGTTCCCGATTTCCGGGCTTTTTGAAAGGAAATGGTAAAAGAATGAGAAAAACAAAAATAGTGGGTACAATCGGACCGGCGTGCAGAGATGAGAAAATTTTCGAGGAAATGTGTAAGGCAGGTCTTAATGTTGCAAGATTAAATTTTTCTCACAGCACCCATGAGGAACACCGCATGGTTATTGATATGATCAAAAGAGTAAGAAACAGACTGGGGCTGCCTATTGCCGTTATGCTTGATACAAAGGGGCCGGAATATCGTATAAAAACCTTTAAAAACGGAAAAGTTACCGTTAATGACGGCGATACCTTCATATTTACAACCGAGGAAACAGAGGGGGACGAAAACAGGGTTTCGGTTAATTATGAGGGACTTGTTGACGAGCTTGAGGTCGGCGACAGGATTCTTGTAAATAACGGGTTGGTTATTTTTGAGGTAAAGGAAATCAGACAGAAGGAGGCTGTCTGTAAGGTTATAGTCGGCGGTGAGCTTTCAAACAGAAAAAGTATGAGCTTTCCTAATAAGGTATTGAAAAAGACCTATTTAAGTGAACAGGATAAGGAGGATATTCTTTTCGGAATTGAAAACGGAGTTGATTTCATTGCCGCTTCCTTTGTTTCTTCCAAGCAGGACGTGCTTGACATAAAGAATTTTATTTCGGAAAACGGGGGAGAGGATATAGATATAATTGCAAAAATTGAAAATCGTGCCGGAATTAACAACATTGAGGAAATATGTGATGTGTGCGAGGGAATAATGGTTGCAAGAGGTGATTTGGGTGTTGAAATTCCCTTTGCAGAGCTGCCTGCAATACAGAAATATCTGATAACAAAATGTCGTTTGCTGGGCAAACGTGTTATCACCGCTACCGAAATGCTTGAATCGATGATTCATAATCCGCGCCCCACAAGAGCGGAAATCTCCGATGTTGCAAATGCGGTTTATGACGGAACGAGTGCCGTTATGCTGTCAGGAGAAACAGCTGCGGGAAAATATCCTGTTGAAACGGTTAAAACAATGTCTGAAATAGTGAAGGAAACAGAAGGGCATATACATTACGAAAATAGGTTTAAGACCTACGATTTTAAAATAAAGAATCAAGTGGATGCAATTTCCCATGCCACCTGCGGTATGGCAATCGATATCGGAGCTAAGGCTATAGTTGTTACCTCGATGTCCGGAATGACAGTCAGAATGGTGTCCCGTTTTCGTGCGCCTACAGATATTATCGGTATGGCAACAAATGAAAAGGTTTGGTATAAGCTGGCACTTTCGTGGGGAGTTCTGCCTGTGCTCAGCGAGCAGTTTACTTCAACCGATGTACTTTTCTATCATGCGGTAAGAGCCGCAAAGGATAATTTCAAGCTGAAAAAAGGTGACAGCGTAGTTATTACGGGCGGCCTGATAAACGGTAAGTCGGGAAATACAAATATAATCAAGGTGGAAACAATATAAATTGCAGTACGGAAGCCGTTCTTTCAACGGCTTCCGTACTGTTTGACTTTTCAAGCATATTTTCTGCAAATATTCCGTAGCCCTTATGAGGGTCGTTTACAAAAACGTGAGTTACCGCTCCTACGAGCATATTATTCTGAATTATCGGACTGCCGCTCATACCCTGAACGATACCGCCGGTTTTTTGCAGCAGCTCATCATCGGTAACGGTAATAACCATACCCTTGTTATCCGGCGCGGCGGATTTTGATACCTTGCTTATTTCAACGGCATATTCCTTAGTGCCGCCGCCGTCAACATCACAAAGAATCACAGCAGGACCTTCCTTGACCTGAAATCGGGTTGAAACCTCAATCGGCTCCTTTCCGTCTATAATAGAGGTATTATTCAATTCACCGTAAATTCCGAAGCTGTCATTTGTCAATATTTTACCTATGTCTCCTCCGGTAATGCAGCCCTTAAGCTCACCGGGATTGCCGTATTCGCCCTTTTTTACAGATATTACACTGCAATTCATAAGACTGCCCTCTGCCAGCTTCAGAACACTGAGTGTGTCACTGTCGCATATGGCATGCCCCAAGGCTGCAAAGCCATTGTTCTGAGGATTATAAAAGGTTAGCGTGCCGATTCCGGCAGTGCTGTCTCTTACCCATATTCCAAGCTTATATTTGCCGTCAGCCCCCGATATAACCGGGCTTGCATCTGTTTCGGTAATTTCCTCATTACGTGCTATTGTAAGATGAACAGTTGATTTTTTTGCATTGATATAATCGGTAAATTCTTCATTCGTGCCGATATCCTTCCCGTCAACCTTTAAAATTCTGTCATTTTCCCTAAGACCTGCGTCCTTTCCGGGAGAATATTGGGCGCCGTCGGTGCTTGTAACCTCTGAAACGTATACAACAAGAAGTCCTTCGGTATACAGCTTTACTCCTACCGTTTCTCCGCCCGGTATAACATAATTTTTCGGTATCACCGAAACATTAATTTTTTTCAGCGGAATTTTGTCAAAAAGCTTTAGGCTGTAGCTGAAATCTCCTGTATTGCCGGTATTTATGGTAAGAATACTGCCGTTCCTTTCAACAAGGGGCTTGCTTTCGGTAAGGATGCAATCTTCCGTAAGCGAACAGCTTGGAAAGGTATTAAAGGATAATTGAGAATCCCGGGGCAGTATAATTTCGGAAGGAATTGAGAAATATAAGATAAAACCGGCTATTACTCCTATTATAATTATTATGCTTAAATTTATATAAAATTTTTTTGACAAGCTTTTTTCTCACCTCACTTACACTATTAACTTTTCCTTTGAGGCGATTTTGTATACCGTAAAGTTTAAGTCAAAACTGTGAGGAATTTTAAAATTAATATAAAAATCGGTAATTGAGAGGTGATATGGCAGCCAATCATAATTTAGGGCACCTCTAAAAATTTCTGCCACATGATAGCACTGCATCTTCACGCTGTATTTTTATGCAAAAAAACTTGAAATACGCGAGTATTCCTGCATTTTTTGCATAAAAATTCAACATAAATCTACATCACTCTCACATAACATGAATTTTTAGAGGTGCCCTTTATTAAATTTTGATTATTATAAAAATATAATTCGTTTTATCCTTCATTATCTATTGTTCTCGGCTGCGGATTAAAGCAGGGCATAAGTTGTAGCTTAAACAGGTTATTTTTGTGCTTTGTGTCAATTATTTCCTTAATGCCGGTATCCTCAATAATACCCTCGCGGATATACTTATCAAGCGCTGCATAGGTAAAGCCGAGATTATCCTCGTCTGTTTTGCCGCATAAGCCGTCTATAGGGGTTTTATTCACCAGCACGTCCGGCAGACCAAGCACTCTGCCTATTTCCTTAACCTCGGTTACGGTAAGCTGTGACAGGGGAGAAAAATCTCCGGCGGCATCACCGTATCGGGTTGAATATCCTACCCAATCCTCCGAGAGATTGCAGGTGTTGACAACTCTGCCGTTATTGCTCTGAGATACGGCATAAAGGGTGGTCATACGTATTCTGGGCGCAATGTTTATTTTTGTTTGCTCCGTTACAGCAATATCCTTCGGCAGACTTTCAATTACGCCGTCTGCGGCAGCCTTTATATTGATGACAAAATGCTTTATACCGAGATGCTTAACAAGCAAATATGCCATATCAATATCATGCTGCTCTCCGCAGGGCATTAAAACTCCGATAACTCTGTCACGCCCAAGTGCTTCAACGCAAAGCGCCGCAGCGACAGAACTGTCCTTGCCTCCCGAAATACCAATAACGGCATTGCAGTTTTTTCCGTTTTCTTCAAAAAAATTTTTTATCCAATTAACACATTCATTTTTTGTTTTTTCAGCATTAAACATTGAAAACTCCTCCATTGTATATGCGGTATAGCCGCTTTTTTAATACATTCAAAATGAATTATATCACTGCATTTATAACTTGTCAAGTGCAGATAAAATATATGCATATGTAATTTGATTACATTTTTTATTTACAAAAAATTAATATTTTTTTCACAGGAAAAAAACAGGAAAATCACAGTAGGGAAACATTGACGGAATATAATATGACAATAAAATGGTTATGAATATATATACCGTTAAAGGAAGAGAGGCGTAATTAAGGTGAGCAAACGAACAAGAAAAACCAAAATTTTAAAGCCTGTGATTGCTGTAATTACTGTAGCGGCGGTAGGAGCCGGAGCATTTTTCGGCTATCGGTGGTACTGCGAAAGAAAGAAGCAGGCATCGGGAACCGGTGTAAGCGGAGTTGATACGGTGACCAGGGGTGATCTTGAGGTGGCTATTACCGGCGAAGCCTCTGTTGAGCCATATGAAAGATATGAAATTATATCCATGGTAAGCGGTGATATAATAAGCTCCCCTTACAATGTGGGTGATAATGTAACCGAGGGAGCGGTGCTGTATCAGTTTGATACCTCAGACGCTCAGACAAGCATCAAAAAACAGGAAATATCCCTTGAACAGTCGCAAAACAGTCTTAATAATGCCAAAAGTGATTTGCAGGAGGCGCAGAGCAAGCTGGTTGTTACAGCCCCCAACAGCGGAATTATTTCGGGGCTGACAGTAAAAAAGGGTTCATCGGTGTCAAATAATGAAAATATAGCACAGATAGAGAATACACAGCAGCTTGAGGTGACTTTGCCCTTTACAAGGGAACAGACCTCCTTAATATATGTAGGAGAGAGCGCCGTTCTTTCAAGCTCTGCGCATATGAGCAGCGTAAACGGACGTGTTGAAAGCATAAGCTCAGAGCCTGTTGCTCAGGCTGACGGCTCTGTTGTATACAATGTAAAAATAGGCTTTACAAATCCAGGCTCATTTACCGAGGGACTTACGGTAGGCGGAGAAATTAACGGAATGCAAAGCCCGGGCTACGGAACGGTTGAAAGCAGCGAGAGCGGAACGGCAAAGGCAGAGGCTTCAGGCACTATTTCGGAGCTGTATTACTCAAACGGTGATTTTGTGACAGCAGGAAGCACTATAGCAACAATATCTTCAGATTCGCTGTCCTCACAGCAGAGAACAATTCAAAGCAGTGAGCTTAGCTTAAAGAGCGCAGAGCTATCCATGCAGGAAACAAAGGACAGTCTTGAAGATTATTCAATCAAATCGCCGATTTCAGGAACCGTCATAACAAAAAATGCCAAGGCGGGAGATACCATTGACAGGACAAATTCATCAACGGCGCTTATGGTAGTGGCAGATATATCAAAGCTTAAATTCAGTATGGAGATAGACGAACTTGACGTTAGCTCAATAAAAGAGGGACAGAGAGTTGATATTACCTGTGATGCGCTCCCGGATGAGGAATTTGAGGGAAGTATTACAAGTATTTCGGTAGAGGGTACGGCTACCAACGGAGTTACTACATATACAGCAGAGGTTGTAATAGAAAAGCCCGGAAATCTTAGACCGAGTATGAATGTTGACGCAAGCGTTATAGTCGAATCGTCGGAGAACACACTTATAATTCCTACTGCGGACATAAAAACAGCTATGGGTGTTTCTTATGTGTTCTTAAAGAGTGACGGCAATACGACCGGTGCAACCGAAGAGGATTTTATGAATGCAATGAGGGCTAAAAGAGAGGCAGATACTCAGACGGAAGAAACAGATAAAAGCGCAGACGCTGCCGACGGGGCAGCACATACAAGAGGAGAAGCTCCGCCTGACCCGGAGGCATTGCCGGGAGAAGTGCCTGAGGGCGCGGCACAAAGACCCGGCAGAGGCTCGGGAGAAGGAGGCGCAAGACCAGAGGGTATTCAGGCGGCAGAAGGCACAGATAAAAAGAGTGAAGGAGCAGAAAGCTCGCCCAATACGGAAAAAAGTCAGACAGCCGGAGGAGAAAACGAGAAAAGCGGAGCAGCCCGTGCTTCAAGACTCCCCGAAGCTCCGGAGGGCTTTGTTATAGCAATTGTCAAAACAGGAATTTCCGATGATGAAAATACAGAAATATTGAGCGGTCTTTCAGAGGGAGATCAGATTCAGCAGTTAAGCGTATCAAGCTCATCACAGCAGAATAATATGAGAGGTATGAACGGCATGCAGGGCGGAATGCAGGGTAACAGAAACTCAGGCGGCGGAATGCCCGGAGGAATGCCCGGCGGAGGAGCGCCCGGAGGCGGTATGCAGGGAGGAAGGTAAGCATTATGATACGTCTTGAAGATATAAAGAAAACATATTATATGGGCGACAGCGAGGTTCATGCCCTTGACGGTGTCAGCCTGCATATAAAGCCCCATGAATTTGTGTCGATAATAGGTCCGTCAGGTTCGGGAAAATCCACACTTATGAATATGATAGGCTGTCTTGATGTCCCCACAAGCGGAAATTATTGGATAGACGGCGTAGAGGGCAGCAGAATGAGTGATAATGATTTGGCTGATTTGAGAAATCAGAAAATAGGCTTTATTTTTCAGCAGTATAATCTTCTTCCCAAGCTGTCCGCAATAGAGAATGTTGAGCTGCCTCTCATATATAAGGGACTGGGAATTTCCGAAAGAACAAGATTGGCAAAGGAGGCTCTGAAAAGAGTGGGATTAGAGGATAAGATGTATCATAAGCCCACAGAGCTATCGGGAGGTCAGCAGCAAAGAGTGTCTATTGCAAGAGCGTTGTCCTCACATCCGTCCCTTATTCTTGCCGACGAGCCTACAGGTGCGCTTGATTCAAAATCGGGAATTGAAATTATGCAGATGCTGCATGATTTGCATGACGAGGGCAATACCATAGTGATTATAACCCACGATTTGAATATTGCAAAGCAGGCTGAGAGAATTGTTACAATAAGGGACGGGAAAATTGTCGGTGATGTTGATAACCGTAGTGATATGGCGGGCGTCGAAAATGTAAAAGGCTCAGACCTTGGCGATGATGAGAATTTAAAGGCCGCAAGTCTTGACGACAATATGCCGACTGATAACAAAAACAATAGCCAAAGGACGGCGATAGAATGAAATTTTTAACAAAAATAACGCAATCGGTAAAAATGGCAATGAAGAGCATCTCGGGAAATAAGGGACGCTCGGCACTGACAATGCTTGGTATAATAATCGGTGTGGGATCGGTTATACTGCTTACAGGTATAGGAGGAGGAACCACAAAAGCCATTACCGACCAGCTTGCTTCAATGGGTACAAAGCTGATAACGGTATCCTTCAGCCGTAGGTTTTCCACAAGAACGGTTGATTATGAGGATTTATCCGAGTTTGTAGAGGATAATTCGGAGCTGATTGGCAATTTAACTCCATACATAACGGGAAGCGCCACCGCAAAGCAGGGAAACGTAAACTTCACCACAACTCTTGATGCAACCGATCCGCAGTATGAGGAAATAAAAAACGTTTCTCTGACAAGCGGAAGGTTTATTTTGCAGACAGATGTTGATAACCGCGCCTATGTGGCAATTGTCGGAACATATATAGTAAATGAGCTGTTTGGGGGAATGGATCCGGTGGGTGAAACCATAAAGCTCAACGGAACGCAGTTCAAAATTGTGGGAGTTTACGAGGAAACGGGAGATTCAACCGAAACCTCCGCAGATAACAAGGTAACAATACCCTATACAACTGCAATGAGATTTTTAAAGAATAAGACTATTTCCACATATTATCTTGAGGCGGAATCAGAGGATTCTGTGTCAGATGCTGTAACTGCGGTTCAAACCTTTATCACAAGAAAGCTCGGCTCGGATTCGGGCTTTAATGTATCAAGTGTTTCGGAAATGCTTGACACAATGAATGAGGTAACAGGCTCAATGACAACAATGCTTGCCGGCATTGCCGCAATTTCACTGGTTGTCGGCGGTATCGGAGTTATGAATATTATGACTGTAAGCGTAAGCGAAAGAACAAGAGAAATAGGCATCAGAAAGGCTATAGGAGCAAGAACGACCGATATATTGCTTCAATTCCTTATAGAGTCGGTTATTCTCAGCGCTATGGGAGGAATTGTCGGCGTTGGTGTCGGGCTTGGGCTTGGCCCTATAGTTAAGGCTGTTGCCGGAATGGAGTATGTTGTTCAGACAAATATGGTTATGCTTTCGTTTTTCTTCTCTCTTGCCATAGGGGTATTTTTCGGAATTGCCCCGGCACGAAAGGCGGCAAAGCTGCATCCGATAGAAGCGCTGAGAGCGGAATAAGTATGATGCTGGACAGCCTATCTAATGGCTGAAAAACGTTTAAATTTGCATTAACCGAATAATTTATGGAAAGGGATTAGTTATGAAATCAATAAAAAGCTCAATAAGTATTTTAAGCTCAATAAGTATTATAATGTCCGTAATAGGCGGTACTGCCGTTTCGGCGGAGGACGGCTTTACAGATGTGGAGAGCGGTGACAGCTGTTACGCTTCGGTTATAAGGCTTAGTGAGCTGGGAATAGTAAACGGCTACGGGGACGGCAGCTTCCGTCCTGAGAATGAGGTGACAAGAGCAGAATTTTGTAAAATAATAGTGGCAATGATGAATAAGGTTACAGAGGCTCTTTCAACACCGCCCTCCTCTGCTTTTGATGATGTTAATAAGGTGGAATGGTGTATTCCGTATGTTAATTATCTTACGGGAAACGGTGTAATTAAGGGCTATGCCGACGCTACCTTTAAGCCGTCTAATGTTATAACCTATGCGGAGGCTGCAACTATAATCTGCCGTGTTCTGGGGTATACCGAGGAGGATATTGGTTACAGCTGGCCTGCTAATTATATTAATGAAGCAAAGGCGCTTGAGCTTACCGAACGACAGCTTGGCGCGCAGGATTCCGTAACAAGGTCCTTAATGGCACAGATAATTGATAACGCTCTGTTTACCTATGTTAACGGTCAGAGCGAAACAACCTATATTGAATCAATAGGCTATAATATAATGGAGGACAGCTATATTCTTGCCGTACAGGACAGTGACGCAAGTCTGAACAGTGATGAAATAAGGACAAATCAGGGAGTATATACGGTAAAAAACGACACGATACTCGATAAAGAGGGTTCAATGGGTACTCTTATTCTCGACAGCAATAAAAAGGCTGTTTCCTTTAAGGAGGATGCACTCGCATCTATGACCGCAACCGTTACCGGGGTTGAGGAGAACAATACCATAGAATATAAAACGGCACAAAATGAAAAGGGGAGCTATACCTTCTCAAAGAATTTCACCGTTTATTCGGATAATTCAATGATGACCTATAATGATATTAAAAATGATATTTCCGAGGGAACAAAAATCCGGTTTATGGGCGAAACGGCAGGAAGATGGACCTTTGCGCTGATAGATGTAACCGAAAGCAGCGTTGTGCCTGTAAAGGCAAGCAGAAATTATACCTCTGCCGATACAACGCTTGAAGGTATTCCTATAGATTATGAGGATTTAACAGTGTATAGGGACAATAAAACCGTTACCGTTGCGGATATTAAGACAGATGATGTGGTGTATTACAATACAAGAACCAATATAATGGATGTATACACCAAGAGAATTACGGGAATATATAACGAGGCACTTCCGTCAAAGGCATATGTTACAAGCGTAAATATGGGCGGAAATATATATCAGATTAATTCAAAGGTAAGCACTGCAAAACTTGACGCTTCGGAAGGCAGCTTTGATATAGGTGACAGGGTTACGCTTCTGTTAGGTAAGGATGATGAGGTTTGCTTTGCGGTTGAAACAAGCGGCTTTGACAAATTCAGTTACGGTGTTGTTTTAAAGACCTATACCGAAACGGCACAGAGCGGCGAAAAGCAAGGCTCAAGCAGAATTATGGCAAGCGTGTTTATGCCGGACGGAAATACCTATGAGTATGAAACGGCAAAGAATTATAAGGATTATATAGGTGAGCTGGTAATGCTTGTATATGACGGTGATGTAATTACAATGTCTAAAGCACCGTCGTCAGGGGTTTACGGCGATATAGATACAAAGCAGAGAACTCTCGGAGGAAAGAGCGTGCTTAAGGATGTGGCGGTAATTCACAGACTGTCGGAGGAGGGCGCATCGGAAGCACAGGCGGAGCTTCTGAATTTTGACACCCTTGATACAGGCTCCATAAGCTCACAGCAGCTTTTAACCTCTGTAAGCGCCAACGCTTTCGGTGATGTTGCGATACTTTATCTGTGCAATATGTCATCGGGCTACAGCTACGGATATTTAAAGGGCAGCGAGGATAACAGCAACGATATGTCTGTTTCAATGGTTTACAAAATATACAGCAATTCTGTTGTTAACGAATATACGTCCGATATAAAATATTCAACGGCAAACAGTGCGGTATACTATAAGCTGTCAAACGGAAAGCTTACCGAAATGAAGCCGATGTATACAATAGCCGCCTCAAAGAGTATCGATGCAGTTGAGGACGGAAGAATTATGGTGGGCGGTACAATTTATAAAATGTCAGACGATGTTCAGATAATTGATGCGTCGGATATCTTAAATTACAAGACTATATCCGTCAAGGAACTTGCGGCATCAAAATCATATTCCGCAACCCTTTATTCGGAAAAGCCCGCAACCGAAAACGGTGTGATAAGGGTTGTTAAGGTAACTAAATAGTAGGGATAAACAGGACTGCCGTGAACAGTGTTTGTAAAATGCTGTTTACGGCAGCTTGTTTGATTTTTTTGTTACCGTTATTTTAAAGGTGCGTATTATGCCTTCAATGTTTTTTTGTAAGGGACGATGCCTTCATCGTCCCCGACGATTATCTAATAAATATATAAAAAGCCGGCTTTATTTTGTAATTTTATGAACAATTTGTAAAAACAGCGTTAAAATATATAAAAAATACTTGACAATCTGCATTAAAGGTGGTATTTTATAATTGTTAGCACTCAATAAACGCGAGTGCTAAAAGCAAAAGAGGTGAGAATGATGGATTTGAATGACAGAAAGCTCATGATTCTGCAGGCAGTAATTGACGAATATCTGGGTACGGCTGAGCCGGTAGGCTCACGTGCTATATCAAAGAAAAATATTCTCGGTCTTTCAAGCGCAACAATCCGTAATGAAATGGCGGATCTTGAGGAAATGGGATTTTTGATACAGCCGCATACCTCAGCCGGCAGGGTTCCGTCGGACGCTGCATACAGATACTATGTCAACTCAATGATGAAGCGATATAAAATAGGGGTTGATATGATATCAAAGCTGCAGTCGGCTCTTGAGGAAAAGGTCAGTCAGCTTGACGCAATAATAAAAAAGGCAAATCTTATTACATCAACGCTTACCGATTACACCGCATTTGTCACAAGCCCGGCACTGAAAAATAACTTCATTAAAAAGTGCGAGCTGGTAAGCCTGTCGGGAGGTTGTTCGCTTTTTGTTATTATTACACAGTCGGGAGCGGTAAAGAATAAAATACTTACTCTTCCGCTTGACGATAATACGGCAGCGGTGCTTGGCGGAATAATCAATGATAATCTTCATGGTCTTTGTGCGGAGGAGATAACCTTTGACAGAATACAGGCAATGCAGAATGAAATTTCACAGCGGCTTAGCCTGCCGCCAAAGGCATTGATAAATATTCTGGATTTCGTCTATGATGCTATTGAGGAGCTGGACGATACGGAAATTTATATTGAAAATACAAAATCAATACTGAAATTCAATGATATTGAAAAGGCAAGCAAAATGTTTGCGCTTCTTGAAGACAAGAAGAAGCTCCGCCATATGATAGAAAATGACGGCGAGGCAAAGGTAAATATCAAGATAGGCTCAGAGAATGAAGCCGAGGAAATGAAGGAATGCTCCTTAGTAACAGTAAATTATAAGCTGAATAATAAGGTTGCAGGTCAGCTTGGTGTCATAGGACCCAAACGAATGGATTATGCCAAGGTGGTTGCGAGTCTTGACTGTATTTCGGAGCATATTGATAAAATACTTCGTCAGCTGTATATTGGAGAAAGTGAGGGATAGGCTTGGCAAAGCAAAAGGATAAGGAAAAGGAGAATAAGGCGGTACAGCCTGAGGATAATAAGGAACAGGAGACTGTTTCCAAGGAGGAACAGACCGAAGCGGCACCTGAGAAAAAGGACGACGCAGAGGAAAAAATCAAGGAGCTTGAGGAAAAGCTCAGCGAGAGTGATGACAAATACAAAAGACTTTATGCTGAATTTGACAATTACCAGAAAAGAACGGCAAAGGAAAAGGACGCGAGATATGCAGACGCTGTAATTGATACCGTTGAAGCATTTCTCCAGGTTGCCGATAATCTTGACAGAGCAATTGCCGTTGAGGTTGAGTCGGAGGATGCAAAAAAGGTTTTGGAGGGTGTTGCTCTTGTTAAGAAGCAAATGAGCGACACATTGTCAAAGCTCAACGTCACCGAAATTAAAGCGGTAGGCGAGGAATTTGACCCCAATCTTCATAATGCGGTAATGCATATTGAGGATGAGGCGGTTACTGAAAATACGGTCGTTGAGGAATTTTTGAAGGGCTATATCTATAAAAATGAAAGAGTAGTCCGTCACAGTATGGTAAAGGTTGCCAATTAACTTAAGGCTGTATTAATTTAAAAAAGTAAAATTGTTTATGTGCTTCGGCACGGAAAGGATTGATTATTATGGGAAAAATTATTGGTATCGATTTGGGAACAACAAACTCCTGCGTAGCGGTTATCGAGGGCGGTAATCCTGCGGTTATAGCTAATTCCGAGGGTTCAAGAACAACTCCTTCGGTTGTGGCTTTTCAGAAAAACGGTGAAAGAATTGTCGGTCAGGTTGCAAAAAGACAGGCAGTTACAAACGCTGACAGAACAATTATGTCAATAAAAAGACATATGGGCGAGAATTATACCGTTAAAATTGACGATAAATCCTATACACCGCCTGAAATTTCAGCTATGATTTTGTCAAAGCTCAAGCAGGACGCAGAAAGCTATCTCGGTGAGACGGTTTCTCAGGCTGTTATTACCGTTCCTGCCTACTTCAGCGATTCACAGAGACAGGCAACAAAGGACGCAGGTAAGATTGCCGGTCTGGAGGTTTTGAGAATTATTAACGAGCCGACTGCCGCAGCTCTCGCTTACGGTATGAACGACACAGATCAGAAGGTTATGATATATGACCTTGGCGGCGGTACCTTCGATGTATCAATCCTTGAAATCGGTGACGGTGTATTTGAGGTGCTTTCAACAAACGGTGATACACATCTCGGCGGTGATGATTTTGATGAAAGAATCATTAAATATCTTGTTGATGAGTTTAAGAAGGAAACAGGCGTTGACTTAACAAGCGATAAAATGGCTATGCAAAGACTTAAGGAAGCTGCTGAAAAGTCAAAAATAGAGCTTTCGGGAATGACAACCTCAAATATCAACCTTCCGTTTATTACGGCTGACGCAACAGGACCGAAGCACTTGGATATTACTCTTTCAAAGGCAAAATTTGACGATTTGACTGCCGACCTTGTTCAGAAAACCATAACCTGTATCAGAAATGCAATGAATGACGCAGGTCTTTCAAAGGGAGATATCGATAAGGTTCTTCTTGTTGGCGGTTCATCAAGAATACCTGCCGTTCAGGAGGCAGTTAAGAATGAAATGGGTCAGGAGCCTCATAAGGGCATTAATCCTGATGAGTGTGTTGCTATCGGTGCGGCTGTTCAGGCAGGTGTATTGGGCGGCGATGTAAAGGATTTATTGCTGCTTGATGTTACTCCGTTGTCACTCGGTATCGAAACAATGGGCGGCGTATTTACAAAGCTTATTGAAAGAAATACTACTATACCGACAAAGAAATCTCAGATTTTCTCTACAGCTGCTGACGGTCAGACCAGTGTTGAGGTTCATGTTTTGCAGGGTGAGAGAGAAATGGCGCAATACAATAAAACTCTCGGTCGTTTCAGTCTGACAGGAATTGCACCGGCTCCGAGAGGTGTTCCGCAGATAGAGGTTTCCTTTGATATAGACGCTAACGGTATTGTTAAGGTTTCGGCAAAGGATATGGCAACTGGCAACGAGCAGAAGATAACCATTACAGCGTCTTCAAATCTTAGTGACGAGGATATCGAAAAGGCTGTTAAGGAAGCCGAAAAGTATGCCGAGGAGGACAAGAAGCGTAAGGAAGAGGTTGAAATAAGAAATAATGCCGAAAGTGCCGTTGCACAGGCAGAAAGAACCTTAAAGGAGCTTGGCGATAAGGTTGACGCAAACGATAAGTCTTCAATTGAAGCTGAAATAGCAAAGGTTAATGAGGCATTAAAGGGAACCGATACGGAAGCAATTAAGCAGGCAAGCGAAAACCTGCAGCAGGCATTCTTTAAGATTTCCGAAAAGCTGTATCAGCAGGCTAATCCCCAGGGAGCACAGGGCGGTGCAGGCTTTAACCCCAATGACTTTACGCAGGGTGCTCAAGGCGGTCCGCAGAACGGTGCTGCAGGCGGTAACGACGGAAATGTTTATGAAGCAGACTACAGAGAAGTAGACGATAATAAATAATTGTTCTTATATGGGCAAAGGGCGGCAACGGTCGCCCTTTTTGCAGGTAAATGCTTTTATATAATGCTCACTGAATAAATGTGATTTTAAATCGTATACGGAGAATTTGTATAAATGTAAGCGGCACATTGTGCTTTTGACAGTTGTATTTGCATTTTATAAATAAGGATGTTGAGTAAATAAAAATATAAACAAAATGTCAGACAGCGGATTTATGAAAGGTGTTGGTATTTTGGAGTATATTAAAGTAAAAATCCTATGGTAGGTGAATTGATATGGCAGATAAAAGAGATTATTATGAGGTTCTGGGCATACAAAAGGGTGCTTCGGATGATGAAATAAAAAAGGCATACAGACGTGAGGCAAAGAAGTATCACCCTGACCTGCATCCCGGTGATAAGGCTGCGGAGGCAAAGTTCAAGGAGGTTAATGAGGCATACGAGGTATTGTCTGACAGCGAGAAAAAGGCACGATATGACCAATTCGGTCATGCCGGTGTTGATCCTAATTTCGGTGCCGGCGGCGGAGGCGCAGGCTTTGGCGGCTTTGATGATTTCGGTGATATTTTTTCAAATATATTCGGCGGCGGCTTCGGCGGCGGATTTGGCGGATCAAGGCGTAACGGCCCGGTACGCGGAGCGGATATCCGTCAGGTGATTGATATTACCTTTGAAGAGGCAGCATTCGGCTGTAAAAAGAACATAACGGTAAATAAGCAGGAGAATTGTCCGACCTGTAACGGAACGGGAGCAAAGCCCGGAACCTCTCCGACAACCTGTAAAAGGTGCGGAGGAACAGGTCAGGTAAGAACTCAGACAAGAACTCCCTTGGGTTATATGACTAACATCGGAACCTGCCCCGACTGTCACGGAGAGGGAAAGATTGTAACAGACCCGTGTAAGGATTGTAAGGGTACGGGACGTGTCCGCAAGCATAGAACCATTGAAATAAATATTCCTCAGGGAATAAATCATGGTCAGACTATGCAGGTAACAGGGCAGGGTGAACCCGGCTCAAGAGGAGGTTCTCCCGGCGATTTGCTTGTCACAATCAGAATTAAACCTCATAATATATTTAAACGTGAGGATTTTGATGTTTATATTGATATTCCTATTACATTTGTTCAGGCAGCACTCGGTGCAACCATAAGAGTGCCGACTCTTGACGGTGTGGTTGAGTACGATATTCCTGAGGGAACACAGACCGGTACAATGTTTAAGCTTAAGGGTAAGGGAATACCTTATATCAGGAGCAAAAACAGGGGCGACCAATACGTGACTGTCGAGGTTGAGGTTCCGAAAAATATAAACGCAAAGCAGCGTGAAATATTAAAGGAATTTGAAAAGGCATCGGGAGTGAAGGAAAACTATAAAAAGCAGAAGAGCTGGCTTGAAAAAATGAAAGAGTTTTTGAAATAGTAGTTTGATTACGGTATTATTGATAATCTGAAATGTTTATCGGGAGGCAGAGCATGACACTTAAGCTTACGACACCTCTGACAAAGGAGGTAATAAAAACCCTTTGCGCCGGTGACAGCGTGATGTTATCGGGTGTAATATACACCGCACGTGATGCGGCACATGAAAGAATGGTACGAGAATACAAGGAGGGAAAACCCTTTCCTATAGATTTAAAGACGAGCGCAATATATTATGCAGGACCATGCCCAGCAAAGCCGGGAGAGGTTATCGGCTCCTGCGGCCCCACAACGGCAGGAAGAATGGATGCCTATACTCCGCTTTTGCTTGATGAGGGTCTTAGCGTTATGATTGGCAAGGGTGCGAGAAGTAAAGAGGTTACGGATGCGATTATGAGAAATACCTGTGTTTATCTCGGAGCCATAGGCGGCGCCGGAGCACTGATTGCACAATCCGTAAAAAGCGCTGAGGTTGTCTGTTATGATGATTTGGGGACAGAGGCAATTCGCCGTCTTTATGTTGAGGATTTTCCTCTTGTTGTGCTTACAGATTGCTGCGGAAATGATTTGTATAAAATAGGTCAAAAGGAATTTTTGGAAAAATAATCAAAGAATATCTGAGGATAAGCCTATATGTGAGTTGTCTGTTTACAAGCTGTTTAAATTTCGATAATTATATTGACAAAACATAATTGTGACTGATATAATAAAGCAGAAATGAACGTTTTGGGAGTGATAAGCCGGTATGAATAGTATTGAAATAAAGGAGAGTATCCCGATAAAGGGAAAATATGATGTGATAGTCGCCGGTGGCGGTGTGGCGGGAGCAGCCGCTGCGCTTGCCTTGGCAAGACGTTCAAAAAAGGTTTTGCTGATTGAAAAAACAATCAGTCTCGGTGGGCTTGCCACAATAGGACTTGTTAATTTGTTTGTTCCGATGTGTAACGGCAGAGGAAAACAAATTATCAGAGGAATGGCGGAAGAATTTTTAAGAATGTCAATTAAGTACGGATATGATACCATTCCGGAGGAATGGAAAAACGGTGAGCCGGGAGAGGGCGCAAAAACAAGATACCTGACACGCTTTTCCGTTCCGATATTTACTGCTCAGCTGACCGAGCTTTTAAATGAAAACGGTGTGAAGCTGCTGTTTGATTCGGTAATTTCAAAGCCGGTTATGGAGGAAAAGCACTGCAGGGGAGTAATAGTTGAGAATAAGTCGGGCAGAGAATATTACGGCGCAAAAATTATTATCGACACAACCGGTGATGCCGATGTTCTGGCAAGAGCAGGTGTTCCTACCGTTCAAGGAAAAAACTATTACACCTTTTATACCTATGGTGCCAATATGGAAACCTGTAGAGCCGCACTTGAAGCAAAGGATATTTCAAAGCTTTCCAAAACGTATTTCGGCGGTTTTGCCGATTTATACGGAAGAAATCATCCCGAGGGTATGAAATACTTTACCGGTACTGATGTTGAGGATATAAGTGATTACGTTATAAAAAATCATAAAGAGCTTCTTAACAGGATAAAGGGTGATAAAAGAAATGAAAGGGATTTATATTCCATGCCCTCAATGTGTCAGTTCAGAACGACCAGACATATAGACGGTGATTATACACTTAGAGTTGAGGACGCATACAGGCATTTTGAGGATTCTGTCGGAGCAATCAATGATTTTGACAGAAAGGATTACCTGTATGAAATACCCTACCGGGCAATGACAAAAACAGGCTTTGACAACCTCCTAACAGCGGGACGGTGTGTTGCCGGTGAGGGATATGCCTGGGATGTATTAAGGGTTATACCGCCTGCCATTATATCGGGTCAGGCAGCCGGTGAAGCAGCTGCTTTGGCAATCGAAAGCGGACGAAAAATATATGAGATAGATATAAGTGAGCTTCAGACAAGACTGGAAAAAGCGGACGTTCTTATTCATTTTGATGACTCGCTTATTCCTGAAAGCAGTGAAGACTCGGGACAACGATATGAAACAGAGCATATATAATACTCACAGAATAAGTGCGATTTTCAATCGCATTTGGAAAAAGTTTGACTGTTGTCAAAATTTTTCGTGTAAAATCAAAGTTTTTACATGGTTCGTATTGATAAGGCCGGTTGAATTAAGTGTTTTGAGAGAAAAATATTTATTTAGATGCTATTATTAATGATAAAATGCACCGTTTTTGACCAAAAAAACTTGAAAAAGCGGTGCATTATTTCTACGTCTAAAGACAATGAAAAAAACGGAACAAGTACAGCTTGTTCCGTTATGGAGCGGAAGACGAGATTCGAACTCGCGACGTTCACCTTGGCAAGGTGACGCTCTACCACTGAGCCACTCCCGCATATCAACAGGACTTATTATATCATAAATTCAGATGGTTGTCAATAGTTTTTTTATAAATTATAAAAAAATTAAAATAAGTCTTGACAAGGGACTCATATTGTGGTAAAATAAATAAAGTATTTGGCTCGGTAGTTCAGTTGGTTAGAACGCTAGCCTGTCACGCTAGAGGTCGTGGGTTCGAGCCCCATCCGAGTCGCCATAGGTCAACGATAAAGTTGATACAAGAAAAATCGCTTGAAATCAAGCGATTTTTTGTATTTCAGGCACAATTTTGAGTCTCTCAAACCACTGACTTGCAACGGGGGAGTGGCGCTTTGCACCCCCCTGCACACAATTTGGCAAAATAGCGGCGGTTTCAAGACACTTTGCCCCCTCAAAAATTCGTCGGTAAGCGTCAAATGATACACACATTTACACAGCCGAACCAAAATGTTACAATAGGTTCAGGAGGCGATGCAAATGAAACATTCACAGGAAGAGTGGAAAGAAATCATTAAAGAATATAAAGAAAGCGGTCTCAGTCAGAGAAAATGGTGTGCAATTCATGACGAGGACAGGAACAGACTCCAATATTGGATACTACGGTTTCAATATTTGGAGTTGGGTTCAGAGATTATGTTTGCAGAAATTAATGTCGGAGGTGACGGAAATGATACTGACACTCCCGAATAAAATATATATTTCATCTGCGAATGTAGATATGAGAAAATCAATTGACGGACTTGTTTCTATAGTAGAAGGTCTTACGCAGCCGGCTGCTCCAATGTAAATGTGGATAACAAGGATAACAGGGATAAGTTAAAACTTACCCCCGTTACCCTCGTTACCCACATGAACTACTGCTGCTAACATTATATATTTGCACCTATATATGCAACATATCATTGATAGCAGAGAATCCTTGACAGGACGGAAATTTTATGATATATTACAGTTAGGGCATGGATTGAAAGCCCTGTCTGAAAAACACTATTTTACCATAGAAAGCTAATTTACAGAAAAAACTTCGCAGTAATTATATATTATTTACACTTTTATATCAACCGGAAATTTATTCCTTGGGTTACTTCTGATTTTGTATGGCAAAAAAAAATTGTTTGTTGACAAGTAAATTCTGATTTGCTACAATATCATAGGTGAAGTTTTGATTAGGAGAGTTGAAATGAACATTATAAGAAAAATTATAAGTAAGCTGCAAATAGTGTTGAAAAATAATATTGTTATTAACAGCAGATGGGGAAAACATATGCTGTTGGTTCTGTTTGTAGGTGTTGGTATAGGGGTTATTATCCTTTCTGTTTCCAACCATTTTCTGCGTAAGGAAATGAATACGCAAAATCAAGCATTTGTTAATACTTTTGCAAATAACATGGATTCAGTGCTTACAAATAATAACCAATCTGTTTATCAAATAACTACAAACAGTAAAATAATGAGTTTTGTTTCAGATGATTTTCCTGATGCTCGGGATTTAATTATTGGTTCGACTGAAACATCAAGCTCACTCAACAATGTTGTCACAAGTAATTATTGGGTGGATAATATACTCATATATTCTTCGAAAAACGGCAGAATTGCAGATATTTCTTCATCTTCCCCTATTGATAACTATTACAGCAGCCATATCAATGACTCAATGCCGTACGAAACTTTTCTTGAAAAACTCAATAGTAATAGAACATATGTTGATTTTTATTTGGACAATACACAATATATTGCAAATATTCAAAAAAAGAGAAATGCTAACTGCTATTATACTATAGTTCTTCTTATGAATCCCAATAAGATATTTGAGAACTTTATCTATTCCGATTTTTCCCAATACGGAATGTTTGCCATGCTTTATAAGGATAATAACGCTTTTCTGTACAGTAACGGCAATATTATATATAAGGAAATCAATGCGGATTATCAGGATTACGTATCAAAACATTCAGGGGCTAATAAAATTAATTTTGATGGAAAAAAGTACCTTGTAACCAGTGCGCAATCACATACGGATTATTTTGTGTACTTATTTATGGACGACTATAATCGTACAGCGTCAATTATTAAAATTCAGATACTGCTAATAATTATACTTACGGTATTATCCACACTGATATCGGGAATGTATATTTATAAGTACACTTCTGCAAATTTTAAAAAAATACATGAAATTTTATATAGCATTCAGCCGGAAATTATCCCTGATTCCGATTTAATGAATTTATTTGAAAAACAGGTTTCAAACTTACTTGAACATAAAAATATAGCCGAAGAAAAGCTTGCTGAACAAAGCAAGACAATTATTTCCAACAAAGTAGAGGATTTGCTGCACTCTCCCATTATTGATTCTTCATCTCTTATTGAAGAATTTCAAGATTTAGGTGTTGCATGGGATAATAATTGCTTTATTGTGCTTGGTTTTTACATATTAAATTACGGCGAGTTTGAAGACGCGGATTCTCGTCTGTTTAATAATGCCTATAATATGTGCCAGTTTGTTCTTCAAAATATATTTGAAGAACTCATATCACAAAAATTTACAACTGTTTTTACACATTCGGATAATTTGCTGGTATCCGTAGTGAATATTCCCGATGCAAATGTTTCAACCACAAACTCACTTATCTCTCTTTTAAAGGAAGGCATAAGTGTTATATCTGACGCATTCCAATTTAAATATGTGATTTCACTCAGTGAAGCAGAAACGGGAATTGAAAACCTCTCCCGCCTCTATTCACATATGATAAGAAATTTTGAAAATATTACTTCCGATGATGAGAGCGGAACCATTTACAGATATTCCGATGAAGAATACGGTAATTCCGACAATTCATCATTAAAGGAATTTAATGTAATAGAAACACATTTATATAATACAATAAAAGCAAAGGATTTTGACAAGGCAATTGAGTATATCAGTCAATTCAATAAATTGTTTGGTGATTTACAAAAATCCAACAATACACAGATATATCTTCTGAGGTTATCTTCAACACTTGCAAGCTCCTTATCCGCTGTTGTTGACGATAAAACCTTTAATTCAGTATTGAACGATATTGTTATAAAGGAAACATTGATTATTCCTTATGAATATTTGGATAAAATCAAAAAATTACTTTCGAATATTAAAAGTGATTATTTTGCAAATGCAACTGCCGAGCAGCAAGCCCATTCAGAAAATGAGCTTTCCGAAAAAGTCAATAAATATATTCTTGCTAATATTTCCCGCAATGATTTAAGCATTCCGATGATTTGCGAATATATGAATATATCATCCCGCACGCTTTCGGAGGACTATAAAGCTCAGACCGGCACTACTATGAGTAAATATATTCAAACATCTCGCGTAGAGCTTGCAAAAAAACTGTTACTCGAAACGGACTTATCCATTAACGAAATTACGGAACAAGTCGGCTATGACTATGCTTTGTCATTTACTCGTCTGTTTAAAAAATATGAACAAGTATCGCCTTCCGAATACAGACAAATCAACAAGCGAATTTGATGTTTTCTCAGGAACAAGATTGCTTGTACATCATTACGGAAGGTGGGTGATATGGTTTTAATATATTAACAAATGAAAAGTGAATTAAGCGGAATTCACTTTAAATCGTCTGCAAATTTTATGATAAGAGGTGTTTTTCTATGAAAAAATATGATTTAATAGTTGCCGGTGGCGGATTCGCCGGCACGGCGGCCGCAATCGAAGCGGCAAGGAGCGGTCTTTCCGTTCTCTTAATTGAGCAGTCGAACTGCCTCGGCGGAGCTGCTTCTAACTGTCTTGTCAATCCTTTTATGGGATGGACAACAAAATTAAACGATGCAAATGTGGAATTGTGCCGCGGTATATTTGCCGAAATCAGAAACAATCTCAAGGAGTTTGGCAAGGCTACCGACAGAGCTCTTGAAGGTATTATTTTTAATGAGGAATACTTAAAATTCATTTTGCTCGAAATGACTGAAAAAGCCGGTGTTGAGCTTCTCCTGCGTTCATACATAACAGAGACAAAATGCTCTGACGGCACCGTCCAATCCGTAACTGTTGCAAATAAATCGGGCTATATGGAATTTTACGCAGATTACTTCATTGACGCTACCGGCGACGCCGATTTGATGTACCTTTCGGGCTTTGAAACAAAGCTCGGAAGAGAAGAAGATAGCCTTTGTCAGCCCATGACGCTTTGTTTCAGAGTTGCAAATGTCGATACAGAAAAATTCGACAAAGAACGACCACAGATTCATCAATTGTACAAAAAGTATAAGGAAGAAGGTAAGATTAAAAATCCCAGAGAGGATATTCTTGCGTTCCATCTGCTTGTTGATGATATTATACACTTTAATTCAACAAGGATTGTCAAGCTTGATCCCACAAATGCCTTCGATATCACAAAGGCTGAAATAGAGGCAAGAAAACAGGTTTTTGAACTTTTCTCATTCATAAAAGAAAATTTTGAAAGCTTTAAGAATGCTCATATTCTGTCAACTGCCGCAAATATCGGCGTAAGGGAAAGCCGTATGATTTGCGGAGAGCATACGCTTAACGAAACCGAGCTTAAGGAATGCACAAGATTCCCCGACGCAATAGCTTACGGCAATTACGATATTGATATTCATAATCCCGAAGGCAGCGGAACAAGCCACTACTATTTCGGTGATGGGGAATTTTACACTATCCCGTATCGTTCTCTTGTTCCAAAGGGTTCGAAAAATATCTTGGCGGCAGGAAGATGTATTTCAGCCACTCACGAAGCGCAAGCTTCCATAAGGATTATGCCTATTGTCTGCTGTATCGGTCAAGCAGCCGGAGCCGCAGTTGCTATTGCCTTTAAAGAGAAAAAAGCTGTCAACGACATAAATGTAGATGCTTTGAGAGATAAACTTTACGAGGAAGACGCATTGAACAAGGATATATTCTGATGCATTATTTATCTTGCTCCAATTCATAGACGGGAGATGTGTTAAAACAGCTCCCGTCTTTTAGTATCCGTATTAAATGCCTGATTGATTGAATTATAGATTTTCGTATTTGCTTTCTTATTCGCAGTGATAAAATTCATACAGCATAATATTACACAATAGTAAATTTAGCAATATATAGCTCATTTCCATGTTTTTATAAGTGATTTTTGGCATAAAAAGACGTATCGCTCAAAGTGTATGCTTATAAACGTAAAATGTTTGTTGAAAATCACAATCAAATAAGTTAAAATTGAAGTATCAAAAATCTATAAAACAAAGAAGGAGAAAAATAATGAAAATCAAGAAAAGAATTTTTTCGCTGGTAATGGCTTCAGCGTTGCTACTAACATCAGCCGGCTGCGGAAATGTGAAAACATCCAAGGTTGACGTTGATCTGTCGGGAGAGACGGAAGCGAACGAAATGCCGATATGCGAGGAGCCCATTACTATTAAATGGTGGACTCAGCTGTACGGAGGTATAAAGTCGTATAACGACAACGAGATGTTTAAGGAGATGGAAAAGAAGACGGGCATTCATATTGAGTTTATCAGCCCGCCGAAAGGTCAGGAGAACGAGCAGTTCGGAGTTATGCTTGCTTCGAAAGATGCGCCGGATATTATTGAAAGAAGAGGAGACCATATATATCCCGGAGGATTGCAGCGTGGATTGGAAGACGGATTTTACCTCGATTTGAAAGATTACATAAATAAGTACGCACCAAATATTAAAAGGCTTTTGGAGGAGGATTCCGAGTACAGAGATGCGATGGTACTCGAAAACGGCAGCATAGGCAGTGTTCGCGGAATTATGTCTGAGCGAGCGCTTCCGTGGAGAGGACCTATAATAAGGAAGGACCTTTTGGATAAAATCAAAGCGGATGTTCCGAGAACCCCAGATGAGCTTCATGATGTGCTGAAAAAGTTCAAAGATGAGTTGAATATAAAATATCCTATGGTGTTAGATTCTTCCGCAAGACACATTCCGCCGTACGGACTTGCCAGCGGTTGGGATACCGGGGTTGACGTGTATTACGGAGAGGACGAACAATATCATTTCGGACCGTATGACGATAATTACGGAGCAATGCTTACTGATTTTAAGCAGTGGTATGCGGAGGGATTGATCGATCCCGAATTTGCGGCAAGAGATGATAAGGCGATTGAGACGGCAATTGTAAACGGAGAAGTGGGATTTGCCTTTGCTTCGACAGATACAATCAAGTATTATAACGAGGTCGGAAAGAGTGCCGACGCCGACTATGAAATGGTGACAATGCCCTATCTTGTACCCGAAAGAGGACGGACAACCACTTTTGGAGGAAGTTCGCCAACAAGACTGCTGGACGTAGGAGCCGCAATAACGGCGTCGAGCGAGCATCCGATAGAGTGTATAAAGCTTCTTGACTATATGTTCAGTGAGGAAGGAATAGATTTCTGCAACTATGGAATCAAGGATAAAACATATACTGTTGACGAAAACGGAGTAAAGCGTTATACCGAGTTCTTTACAAACAATCCTGATGGGATCTCGAAAGACGACATGAAATGGCTGTGGACGAGAGATGCCGGAGCATTCTATAAGATAACAAACAGAGGAAAGAGCCAAGAAGAAATAGACGCATTGCCCTCTAAGGTGTGGACGCAGGATGTTACGCCCGCAAAGATTCCGCCGGCAATACAATTTTCGACCGCACAGATGGACGAAAACACAACCTGTTGGCAGGATATAAACACGTATGCTCCGCAGTTTATATCAAAATATATTATGGGTATGAGCGATGCCGATACGTGGGAGACATACAAAGAGAAGATGAAGAATTTCGGCATGGAGAAAATCTTGAAAAACTTTAACGATTGCGTAGCTGAAGCAAAGAAGAGATAGTCGAGGGAGAATGTATGGAAACATCAAAGACAAGGATTGTTAAAAAAGAAAAGCAACGGAAATTTACCATGGAGGCAATTAAAAAGGATATGCGGAAAAACTATTCTGTATATCTGCTGATTTTGCCGGTTCTGCTGTATTTCATTTTGTTCAACTACGCACCTATGTACGGAGCTATAATCGCATTTAAGCGATATAGCCCCGTCAAGGGGATTTTGGGAAGCGAATGGGTAGGACTTCAATATTTCAAACAATTTTTGACAAGTCCTTATTTTGCGGGAGTTATGAAAAACACTATCGTAATCTCGTTGTACAGTGTGATTTTCGCATTTCCGGCTCCTATTATTTTGGCGCTGATGTTAAATGAAGTAAGGAAATCATGGTTTAAAAGAGGTATTCAGACCTTATCGTATCTGCCGCACTTTATATCGATGGTAGTAATTTGCGGCCTTATAAGAAACTTTGTTGCGAGTGACGGTTTGATAATGCAGGTTGCGCAGATGTTCGGTGTAGAGCCGAAAAACCTGCTTATGCATAAGGAGTATTTCCGAAGTATTTATATTATAAGCGATATATGGCAGGGAATAGGCTGGAACAGTATAATTTATTTGGCGGCACTTGCGGGTGTTGACCATGAATTGTATGATGCGGCTATTGTTGACGGTGCGGGACGTTGGAAGCAGACGCTTTATGTAACCATTCCGGGAATTATGCCGACTATAATAGTAATGTTTATTCTGCGTCTGGGCGGTATTCTCGGAGTAAACGGAGAAAAGGTAATTCTCTTGTATAACGATTTAATAATGGATACGGCTGATGTTATAGGTTCATTTACGTACAGAAAAGGCTTACTTGAACAAAACTACAGTTACAGTGCGGCAGTCGGCTTGTTTATGTCGGTTATCAACTTTATATTCATAACAATTGCCAATAAAGCAAGCAAAAAAGCCGGATACAATTTGTGGTAACGAGAAAGGACGGTATATAATGGGAAAAAGAAATAATATTTACTGTGATTTGTCCAAAGACGGCATCAGCAGTAATATGGAATCGTGGCAGAGTAATATATCGCCCATTTATGTCGAAAGAGAAGGTATCGGCGGAAGACGGCTCATAACAAATCAGAGCGATAAACGGATCTATTTCAGAATAGATAAGTCCGCCGTGCCGACTCAAAGCGGTTGCTTTATGAGAATAGAGGTTAGGTATTTTGATGAGGGCGTTGGACATTTCAGCGTTGTATACAATACCGAAAACGGAATAATAAGCACTGAGCCCGTTCTTCTTGAAAATACCTGCAAATGGCGTACGGCGGTAATTTATCTCGAAAACGCATTGCTCAACAGGGGAATAATCGCATACGACTTTGCACTTGAACTGTATACGAAGAAATACGGAGCGTCGGCTTGCCATGTTATTTTTGGATCGCTGAGTGTAACCGATATTGCGGCGGAAACCGCTGAAATTTCCGTATCGGCAGACTCTTTGGCGGGCTATACATTTTTTGAAAGAGAGAAAATCAAATTTAATGTAAAAGTAAAAAGCACAGTCGAAAAGAAGAGCGACTGCAAGCTGACGGTTGTTTTCAGAAACAGGGAAGATGAGATATTGCAAACGGAAGAATTTGATGTACTGCATGACGGAAATGACTCGGAAATTGAAACAGCACCCGATATAGACAAATATGGGTGCTATAGCATGACGCTTGAGTGTTCCGATGGTGCAGGAGAGATATTTTCAGCCAAAAGGGTAAAATTTGCTCTGTCTTTGAATGCGTCCGAAAGCAAAAACGACTTGCTCGGAACGTGTGTGCATTTTACATACAGAGACAGTCGTGCGGTTTCACCGCTTATAGATGCCTGTGGAATAAGCAGTATACGAGACGAATTTTTATGGCAGGATTATGAAAAAGAAAAGGGCAAGTTTGAATTTTTGAGCGAATGGGAACGGTATCTCGGCGACGCTGAGACAAACGGTCTTAATATGTTTACGATACTTGGATTTAACAATCCTCTGTATCATGAGGGAAGCAATTGTGTTCCGAAGAACGATGAAATAAAGAGCTTTGAGAAATATACAAAACAGCTTGTAAATTTCTTGGGAGAGAGATGCGGTATATATGAGGTGTGGAACGAGCCGAACTTATGGGGATTTTCATCGGATATTTCCCCCGAGACATATATTGCGTTTCTGGAGCCGATAAGCAAAGTTATAAGGAATGCAAATCCAAACGCATATATTGCCGCACCCGGACTCAGCGGCGAGGCACTCCCTTGGGTAGAAAAATTTCTGCAGATGGGCGGCGGCGAGTATATAGATGCAATCAGTTTTCACCCGTATTTGTGGGTAAAAGGACCCGATGACGGGGAATTTATCGGAAAGCTTAATAGTGTCAATGATCTGATAAAAAAATATTGTCCAAAGCTTGAAATGATTATTTCCGAGATGGGCTGGGCGTCGAATACGGCGGATATTACGAGGAAGGATCAGGCACAATATCATGTGAAGGCATATGCTATGGCAACGGCGTTTGATAACCTAAAGCAATATTTTGTGTATGAATATCAAGACAGCGGTTCATCTATATCGGATCCGGAGCGTAATTTCGGATTAGTGGAATATTGGGAAAGCGAAACACCGTATGCGGCAAAACCGCTTTTTACCGCAACGGCGGCATATAATTATTTGACGCAAAACAAGCGTCCGAAATGCCTGTTGAATGACTGCAATACATATATATTCTCATATGAGCATGAGGATGATACAGTGCTTATGATGTGGTCGGTCAATCCGATAAAAATCAATTGTGATGATTTAAAAATCACGGCGGTGTATGATATAAACGGCAACGAAATAAACGGTGTATCCGTTTTGACATCGGAGCCTATATATGTAAAAGCAGACAAAGATACGATAAAAACTCTAACAGAGCGAATTATTAATCCGGAGGTTGATAAAGAATGATAAGAAAAAGTAAAGGTGAACAAGTATTCGGCGTATTTAATGCCGTAGTGCTGATAATGGTTGCTTTTTTGTGTGCGTATCCCATGTACTATGTTATATGTGCTTCGTTCAGTGACCCCGGAGAACTGATGCGTCACGGAGGTTTCCTGTTCAAGCCTTTTGGTTTTAATTTGGGAGGATACAAAATTGTCCTTAAAAACATAGAGGTATATACGGGATATTTAAACACTATTCTGTATGTTGCAGGTGGTGCGATATTCAATGTTACTCTGACGCTGTTGGGCGGATATGTTCTATCACGCAAGAATTTGCTGTGGAAGAATGTGATTATGTTTATATTTGTATTCACAATGTACTTCGGCGGCGGACTTATCCCGACATATTTGATAGTTGAGAAGCTGGGACTGGTCGACTCAAGATGGGCGATGATTATTCTCGGTGCGGGTTCTACATATAACATGATTATAATGCGAACGACTATTTACGGAATACCCGACAGTATAGAGGAAGCGGCTGAAATTGACGGTGCGGGACCTATGCGTATACTGGTGAGGATAATAACTCCGCTGTGTAAACCTACGCTGGCGGTAATTGCGCTGTTTTGTATATTCGGCAAATGGAATGACTGGTTTAATCCGATGATATATTTGAGAGAAAGATCAAAATATCCTCTCCAAACTTTCCTAAGAGAAATTCTCATTGTAAATAATATGCAGAATGCAATGGGTGATGACGCAATAAAGGATGCGGCAAATTTGAATTTGAACAGATATGTTATACAGTATTGTACAATAATTGTAAGCACAGTTCCCATACTTGCCACATATCCGTTTTTGCAGAAGTATTTTGCCAGCGGCATGATGGTAGGTGCGGTAAAGGGATAATTTGCGGAAAGGATGATTTATTTGAAAAAGATCATTGCAGCGGCAGCGGCTTTAAGTATCCTTGTATCGTGTATTCCGAGCGTTGCTGCCGAAGATATAAGTACGAAAGTTGACTATATAGACTTCGGCGGCAACAGTAGCGGACTTACGTCCGGTGATACGGGAGAATACAGAGAATATGACGGATATCGAGGTATGTATATTTCAGCAGACAGCGGTGATAAGCGTCTCAGCTTTGATATTTTGTCATTTGAAAGCGGAGCGGCGGAAATAACCGTTTGGTATTATGACCTTGGTACAGGGTATTTCACAATTACTTATGACGGAAAGCGCGGAGATTGCGATGCCGAGTTGGTGATAATTGAAAATACGGGAACATGGAAGTCACATACGTTTTACTTATATGATGCAGAATTGAAAAACGGATATAATGGATACGATTTTGCGATAAACTTAAATTCTGCAACTTATGAGCAGTCAAGATGCTCTTTGACGGTCAGACGTGTTGAAGTGAGGAAAAATGTTCAGCGCGGCATAGAAGCCAATGCAAGCTCTAAAAGAGCGGGAAATATATTTATTGATGGTGATGATGTCAAACTTGACGTTGAGTTTAAAAATGTCACATATTCAAGGCAGGAAGCAGATGTCAAATATCGTTTGATAAACGAGAAAAGCGGAAAAATCGTATGGAGCGATACAGATAAGGTGTCAATAGGTGCAAAAACCCCTGTTATAAAGAAGATAGAGCCTGAATTTGATGAGTTTGGCCTATTTATTCTTGAAACAGAATGTACAAGTCCTGACGGGCAATATCATTCCGTAAGTCGTGAAAAGCTTTCATATTCAATAAAAAGTGAAGAATCAAACGATACCTTAGGCTCGGTTGTCCATTTTTCACAGCGTGACAGCGGAGCGGTTGCACCTCTGATTGCGGCAAACGGATTGGGATACATACGAGATGAGTTTCTTTGGCAGGATTATGAGAAGCAAAAGGGAGTGTACAGCTTTCGACCGGAATGGGAACGGTATTTGGGTGATGTTGAAAAGGCGGGGCTTAAGCCGTTGGTAATTCTTGCATTCAATAACCCTCTTTATCATGAAGGAGCGGCGTGTGTTCCGAAAACTGAGGAGGAGCTTAAGGCATACGGAGATTATGTGTATAATCTTGTTTCATTCCTTGGCGACAGATGTAATTTGTACGAGGTATGGAATGAGCCTAACCTTAAGACGTTTTCAAGCGACCAATCACCCGAAGCATATTTTCCTACTTTGAAGGTGGCATATGAAAATGTAAAAAGAGCAAACCCGAATGCACAGGTTATGGGCTGTGCGACGGCGGGAATAGATCCCGACTTTTTCAAGGTCGTGTTTGAAATGGGCGGCGCAGAATATATGGATATTCTGAGCTACCACTTCTATTATCTCGACCGTAAGGTAATGGATGATTATGTGGATTTGTACGGTCGTATAAAAGAAGTAGATGAGTTGTGCGAACAGTACAATCCAAAGCTTAAGATGTCAATAACAGAGTTCGGCTGGGCGGTAAATGTATACCCTACATCGCCGCAAATGCAGCTTGATAACTTTTTAAAGACCATGGCGGTGTTTAAGCGTTTTCCGAGAATGCACTCATCATTTTGGTACGAGTATCAAGATAGTGGAATGAGTGCATATAATAAGGAAAGAAATTTCGGAGTTGTTGAATATTGGGAAAAAGAAACACCGTATGCCGCAAAACCGTTATATTGCGGAATGTCAATGTATAATTCCGTAATAGGCAGTGCATCGCTCAAGGATTATTACGAAAAGGACAAAACGTATATTTACAGCTTTGAGAAAAACAGCCGCGGAAATAATACCATGATGATGTGGGCGGAAAACAAGTCCGAAAGCGTATCTCTTAAGCTCGGATGCGAAAGCGTAACGATGTATGACACCTACGGAAACAAAACAATACTTCATTCGATAGACAGAGTATTTACGTTTATGCTTCAGGACAGACCGGTCGTGGTTGAAGGTGATTTTAAAGAATATGAGTTATGTGAGCCTAAAATACAGATTACAAATAACGGTATGATGAATGCCGTAGCCGGAGAGGAATACACATTTTCACTAAGTGCATTGGGGGATATAACCGCTGAATTTACACCCGGTGATAATGTGGATATAATCTCGCAGGACGGAAATACAATAAGATATATTGCAAATGCCGATGAAGGTGAACAATGTAAAATAGGCATAAGGGCATTTGGAGATGAAAAGTTGTATTTTGAGGGCGATGCAGTTATAAATGTTATACCGGCTGTAGATGCAAAAATTTTATCATTGCCGTATTTGGATTCTTTCGGTAAAACGGTAATGTGCATAGGTGTAAAAAATAACAGCAGCAGAGTAATGAGCGGTACTGTAGAGCTTACATCACCGAAAGCATTTATAAGCAAACTGTCTGCGGCAAGATTTTCGGATCTTAAGCCGGGAAAACAGGAGAAGTGTTATATATATTTGCCGAGCTTTTCAAAAGGCGGTCATTATGATTTGAAAGGTTTGATAAAGACTGACAGCGGAGAAACATTTACTGTGGAAAGCAAATACGACCGAAGCTTTAGCAGACGTACATCGGTGGCTCCGGTGATTGATGGAATAATAAGCGGCGGTGAATATGATGAGCAATATGCAATGCAGACAGTAGAGGAGAACAAGGTAGATTTGTTTGAAGGCGCAATCAGAAATGCACAGGACATTTCGGCGAAGATATACACGGCTTTTGATGATGAATATATGTATGTTGCCGTTGAGGCTACCGACGATGTGCATTATCAGGTAGAAAATTCAGCCAATATGTGGCGCGGCGACGGTATTCAGTTTGGTTTGTGCGATAAGAGTACGGCTGCAATGGTTTACAAGGAAATTGCGGTTTCACTTAACGGTTCAACTGTGCAGGTGACAGGCTGTGATGATGTGAAAGCGGCAGTGAAGCGTATCGGAAACAAGACAATATATGAGATGGCAGTTCGGTTTGCCGGAGTGTTCGGTGAGGAGTGGACTGTAGGAGATAAGAGTACAATAGGATTCTCAATGCTTGTAAACGATAACGACGGTCCCGATGCACGCAGCAGTCAGTCCGGCAGAAAGGGCTGGGTGGAGTACGGAAGCGGAATAGGAAACTCAAAAAATGCAGCTTTATATATCGATATGAAGCTTATTCAATAAGGAGGTATAGAATCAGACATGAAAATTAGGAGAGCATTGAGTATTTTTACGGCTGTAGTGATTATGACCGGAATTATAGGAGTCAGTGCGGCGGCAGAGGATAATGAAATATATTTTACCGACTTTGACGGATACAGTGAATTTGGAGGAGAATATATTTCTCAAACTCTTGAGAATATGTCGTCGCCATACGGTAAATTTTCCAGCGGCGGAGCGTCAATTACCGGAAGCTGTGTTGATGAAGAACACGGAACGAGTATGAGATTTGATACCGGTGACTGGAAAAACACAACTGTGGGATTGCCGACAACGTGCCGCAAAAAGACGCTTATATCCTTTGATTTTTACATGAGTACTTCGGGAACCATGCGTATTCTTTCCGATAACGGAAACGGATTTTTTGGTTCTTTTATGGGAACGAGCGCAAAGCCGGAGGCAAATAACGGAACAACACTCGAAGCGGAAGAAAACGTAATATCTCTCGGAAAGTGGGTTAATGTTGAGTTTTATGTGGATTATGAAGCGGACATGTTTATATTCTATGCCGACGGATGTCCGATAGGTGCGCCGCATGAGCTTTATGGTTCGAAAAAACCGGTAAGTTCGATACAGTTCCAGAAGCGTTCGGGAGGAGTCATGTTTATAGACAACTTTACCGTTACAGAAGTGGATGAGATTCCGCATATGGAGCCGATAACATTGTCGATTTCGGCACCGGGCGGGGCGGTTGCACCGTCTGATGATTCCGTTAGATTGAAGTTTTCCAACGCTGTAAACAGTGAATCGTTTGATGAGGAAACCATAACGGTTTATGATGAAACTAACGGCGTTCAGATGAAAGGTCTTGAATTTTCGCAGATTACTTCGACAGGTGTCACTATAGGATTTGGCGGACAGCTGAAAGAGGACACTGATTACAGGATTTATGTAAATCCCGAATATATAATGGGAACCTTTGGTCAGACATTAGCGGAAACCGAAATTTCATTCTACACAACCGGAGGAACCGTTGAAGTAACGGAGCAGCTGTTGTTTTCGACTGATTTTGACTCACAGACCGACAGTAACGGAAATGTGACGGAGCAAAAATTTGATTGCGGTGCTGCCGGATATCCGAACTTTAGGTTTACAAACTGGGGAGCAACCGGCCCCGAGGGAAATACCAATGCGGAAACAGGCTATTGTGTGGGTGATACGGTTGATGGTGAACATGGCACAAGCTTAAAGCTGATAGATACATATGCCGATACCGGTGAAATGTATAAAAGCGTAACGGCAACGGTACAGCTTGCGGCGATGGGGCAGAATAAATGCGTTGTGGCATTTGATTTCTACACCGACAAATCGGCAACAAACCCGGTATCAATTATAGGCGAAGGATTTTCATTTTCACTTTCGGGAAACCGCGCAAAGCTCGCAGATATAGCGGATGGCAGTCTTTCGTGGCTTGACGGTGTTTGCAAGACGGGAGTATGGAATACGGCAGAAATATATATAGATTATGATGAGGGCTACGTTTGTGCATATATAAACGGTAAGAAAATTGAGCAAACGGCAAAGGTTAAGAGTGGAGCACAGCAGCTTACGAATGTTACAATAAATACATATTGTTCAAACGAAAACAATCATTCGGATTGGTGGTTTGACAATCTTAGTGTTACAAACGTAAAATATCCTCTTCATTCGCAGTCTATATCGCTTTCATTATCTGTTGATAACAACACGATGGAGCAGGAAAGTGACAGTGTGTATTTAAAATTTTCCGATACGGTAAAGACAACATATTTGACATCGTCTTATATAAAGGTTGAAGAATTGCTTGACGGAGAAACGAGAAATGTACCTATAACGCTTACGGAGCCTTCGTCTAAGCAAGTTAAAATAACGTTTGGCAAGGAATTGAATCCGTTGGCAAAATACAGAGTTGTGGTCGATAATTCGGTAGAGGGACTTGCGGGTAACGGACTTGATAAAAACTATGTAAATCTGTATCCGTACAGTGATGACATCAAGGTAAACAATGTTTCGTTCTATGATTATTTCGGCGATATGTATGATTATGGCACAATTCCGGCAGAAATAAAAACGATTGAGTGTAATATTAACAAGAATACTGCTGTAACACCGGGAGAAATAAAGCTTCTTGATGAAAACGGACAAGAAAAGCCTATATCGGTTGTATACATTCAAAGACGTAATATTATAAAGATAATGCCGACAACGATGCTGAAAGGAAACAGCTCTTATACGCTTGTTGTAGGTGATACGATAGTTAGTAACGGGTACAGGCAGAGTTTTAATACATCGGCAGGAAAATACGCATTGGGAGATGTGCTTGTTGAAGGCGTGAAGTCATATAAATCCGATATTTGTGTTGGTGATAATGTGACTGTTACGGCTGATATTATAAATACAGCCGGAAATGACGGACAGTATACCATACTCATCGGAGAATACAGTGACGGATTGCTGAATGCTTTCCATAAGCGTGAAATGACAATTTCGGCAAGCGAGTATTCAAAAACAGAGACTGTTGATATAACCGCCCTTTCTGATTGCGATGAGATTAAGGCATTTGTGTGGGCAGTGAAAGAGAACGGCTCGCCGATAACCAAATTAAAATAATTAAATTTATCTGAAAGGATTGAAATATATGCGCATGAAAAAAACAATCTGCTTGCTGTCGGTGTGTGCTGTGATTATCGCATCCGTATCGGCTGTGGCATATGCGTCGTTTGGCTCGGGTGACTTTGAATATAAAACCGATTTTGCGGGTTTTGAGAGCGGGGCGAACGGATGGGATGGTTTTTCGTTCAGTAATGCCTCAAGGATCGGAGGAGTGGTAGGAGAAAAGGTTGATGATTTTCACGGTACATCGATGAAACTGGTTGACCTATATGGTTCCGAGGGGAAAACAGGATATGCAATAGACGGAGTTGTAACCGTACCTTCTGTCATTTCAAGAGGGAGCTGTGTACTTGAGTTTGAAATTTATCCGATGTCAAGAACTGCGGCACATTTGACGATGAAAGCAAAAGGCAGCAGCAGTGAAGGATCATATCTCATTACGATATTCGGCACTAATGTAAAAGCGGGCGGAAGATATGAAACAGACGCAAGTTATAATATGTCCTTACCTCTCGGCTCATGGAGTAAGGTTCAAATATATATGGATATAGACCGAGGAACATATAAAACATACATAAACGGTCAAGCGGTAGATTCGGAACGAAAGCTGAATTTAAGCGGAGGATTCAGCGGCGTATATTTCAACACGACATATCTTGATACGGCAAACCATGGAGATTTCTATATAGATAACCTTTGTGTTTATAAAACATCAACAGCGATAAACGCGTTGCCGGTCGACTATGAGCTGTCTGTTAAATCCGATAACACGGCGGAAGTGACATTCAGCGATAATGTGGACCCGCTTCTCATCTCTGAAGATAATATAAAGCTGTCGTTTCAAAACGGAAAGGAAACAGCATTAAATATTATCGATACATCGTATTACGGTTTTAAATTTTCTTTGCCGAAGACGGTGGAGAGCGGCGAACGGTACAGGATTTCGCTGAATAACATTAGGAGTTTGGGAGGGATGCAGCTGACAAAAAACAAACTTGTATTTCCGGATACGACGGGATCATACAGCAGTGCTGCGGACGGATATGAACGATTCGAAGCGAGGATAAACCAAAACAAGGTGAGCGTTATAAATACTGCGGGGATAAGCGGTGGATATACACTTGTTGTGGGCTATTACCGAAACGGTGCAATGGTAAGCGTAAAAAACTTTTTCGGTACGGCATCCGAAGATAAAGAGGAGGACATATTTGATATTCCGCAGTATGACGGATGCGAGGCTCGTGCTTTTATAATCCGAGATAACCAATCTAATATGTTCTTTAATCAACAGTAAAAATAGGAGGAGAATTAAAATGAAAAAATTAATCAGTACAATTTCTGCACTTGCACTTTGTGCATCAATCATACCCGGAACAGTTATGGCGGCAAACGGTGCAGATTACTCAACAGACTTTGGTGATTTTGTAAACGGTGGGACAGAATTTTCAAGCTGGACATTTAACGGTGCATCAACACCTTGGTTTTCAAGTTCAACATTCTGTGAGGATGCGGCAACATCTGTCGTTGCGGATACCGATGCAGAAAACGCTAACTTGAAGCTTGTTCCGTCGGGCGGTAACCTTGCCGGCGCTATATATGATGCGGGCATTACGAGCGGCGTATATAAGGTTTCATTCAGACTTAAAAAATCTGATGCCGCCGCTGTTCGTGTGAGACTTACCGATACAATAGGCGAGACTGCGTCAGAAGCTCTGTACATTACTCCGTATGAAAATATCACCGGACCGAACGGAAAGGCAATCAACATAAATCAAAAGGGTGATACAGTTCATGTGACAGCTGATGAATGGAGTAACTTTGAATTTATCGTCAATCAGAATACTAAGAAGATACTGCGTTTTGCAGACGGCAGAGGTATTTTGTCGACAGACACTGCGGCACTTGACAACATAGAAAAAATACTTATCTGTGCAAGTGACGGAGATGTATGGATAGATGACTTCTCTGTTACAAAGCTCACAGATGAAGCGGCATATGGAAATTCGGATGTGTGGTATGAACTGTTTAATACAAACTTCACGGAGTATATAAATCATGCGTTTAATGTAAATACCGCAAACAATAATGATAATCTGACTCTTGGCAATGCGGCTTGGAGAGGCGGAGCATACACGGTGCTTACAGACAGAGGCGTCAGCATGAAGCTTACAAGAACTTCGTACAGTACTGCCGCAAATGATTTGTATTTCACATTGCCGACAGGTATAAGCGCAGGGGTCGTAGTGACAGAGGTTTATATAAAGCCTGTAACAACCGATGGTGTATCTGACGTGGCGGCAATGAAGATTGAATTGTGCGGCACAGCCACAAAGAGATTAACTACAGATGCAAGCGGTAAAGTAACCGCATTTGCAACTCCAAAGGACAAAACCGGTATCGACTTGAAGCTGAATATTGATGAGTGGAATAAGATAGAATTGGTTAATGACTTGAATAACGATGTGGTTTATGCTTTTGTAAACGGATATGGATGCGGTTCAATAGTAAACGGTTCGACTACATTCACAGGAGTTAATGTTATAGCGTCAAACAACAATGCGTGTGATGTATATGTAGACGATTTGCGTGTATATGTAGATGAAGATTCACTCTACAACGCTCCCGATAAGACGGGATATATAGAGAATGAAAACTTTACGGCAGCTGCTGCAAAGGTGAGCAATGCAAGCAACCCGACAACCATGAATTTCAATAACTTTACATTTGGTAATGCAGCATGGAAAGGAAGTGTTCATGCCACAAAGACAGATAAGGGTATAAGCCTTTGTATTGGTGATCCGACGGGAAATACTATTGCAAACAAGTGGAACGATGTAACATGGAAACCAACCGAAGCTCTTGCAGGTACTGACGGAAAGTATGTTATTGAATTTGATGAATACTATGACGATGCGGTTACTTGTAAAATGATTATTGATGTGAACGGTTCAACATCAGGTCAGAAAACCGAATTTGCGGTAAGTGATGACGGAGGAGTAGTCAGCGGAAACATTAAAGCTAAATTTATAAGCGGTCAGTGGAATCATGCAAAGATTACGGTTGATTTAAAAGCTAAGACAGCAGTGTTTAATATTAACGGTATAGATGCTAAAACGGTTAAAGATATAGCTAACACAGACATAAAGGAATTTTTCATCCAAACCGCCAAGAGTGGCGGAGGTAATCATGGTGACATTATAATCGACGACTTTACGGTGAAGTATGTTATGCCGATGGTTATAGAGAAAACAGCGACAGGTGCGGCAGTGACGTTCAGTGCGGACAGCAATGTGCAGACTATAATTGCATCATATGATGTAAACGGCGTTCTGCTTGGAACAAACATATCAGATACAAGCACAAACGGTAAGGTTGAAATCCAAAGAACCGAGGGTGTAAAGCAATATAAGGCATTTATGTGGGAAAGCTGGGATAACTTAAGACCTATAATTGAGTGTGTATCGTTAAAATGAACAAACGCAGCGGTAAAGCAATCTGCCGCTGCGTATAAATATGTGTTTGAGTTATCAAACACATATTTATACGATGTATGTGAGGTGCTTACTATGAAAAACAGTAATTTTGATATACAATTTAATTCTGAAAGCGGAGCGATAAGTTCAATTTGTATTCCGTATGATAAATATAAGATGAACTGGTGTGCAGACAATGCTGAATGGGGAATAATCCGCTGCCTTAATTATGATAATATATGGGGAAATTATTTGGAACGTGCAAAAGAGATGTTGCTCATTGCATTTGATGAGGGTGAATCGAATGCAAAAACAGTATATTCAAACGGAAAGCTTCAGGTTACAGTGATAAGGAGCTTTACCGATTGCGGCAACTTTTGCGAACGTTATATTCTGAAAAATATAACGGATACCGATATATTAATCAGACCCGGTGAGTTTGGTATAATCGTTCCGTTCAATGACAGATACACCAATGCAAAGGATTGTATGACAAGACGCTGTAATACTCATATATGGTGCGGCGGCAGCAGTTCGTATATCAATGCTTTGAAAATGGGAGTTTCCAATATAAATCTGGGACTTGTACTCACAAAGGGTAATTTGCACAGCTACAGTCAGCTTACCAATACGCTGGAAAACGCCTCATCAAGAGGTGATTTTGTACTAAATACCGTGGCAGAACTTTGTGCCAACGAAGAGTATATTATAGAATGGGAAATATTTGTTCATAAAGGAAAAGAAGATTTTATAAAACAGGCGCAAAACACACCCGCGTTTGTATACATAAATGCGGAACAATATACTGTTTATAAGGGTGAAAAAATTAATTTTACAGCTATGATGCCAAGCGGTACAAAAATGATAGAGGTGTTTTGCGGTGATGAAAAGCTCAAGCATATTTATAATGATACCGATAGGAAACTTGAGGTTTCGTATTCACCGCAAAAAACGGGAGAATATCGTATTAGGATTACCTATGACAATATGATTACATACGCTGATTTTATGGTTGTAAAAGGCCTTGAAAGCATCGTAGAAAACCGCGTTAATTTCATTGTCGATAAGCAACAGTATATAAATCCGGACTCGGTATTACACGGTGCTTATCTGATTTATGATAACAAGCAGAACTATACAATATTTGAAAATGATATTCCCGACCACAACGCCTCGCGTGAAAGAGTCGGTATGGTGTTGCTGATTATAAAATATTTAAGAACGCACACCGATTTAAAGATTCGTCGCTCACTTGATTTGTATATAGATTTTTTAAAGCGTGAGTTTTATGAAGAAGAAACCGGCGAGGTTTTTGATACGGTAAGAAAGAACAGGGATTTGATACGGTTGTATAATGCACCATGGATAATGATGCTGTTTGCGGAGATGTATTTTCTGACGAAGGATGCAAATTATATAAACGATATAGAAAAAATTGCCGATAATTATTACTCAAACGGAGGCTTGAAATTTTATCCGAATGCCTTTATGCCGGGGCTTATTTTGAAGGCGTTTCGAGATGCCGGCAGTGATGAAGGGAAGGTAAAAAAATATTTTATAAATCATGCGGAAAATATATTGGAAAAAGGACTTTCTTATCCGCCGCATGAGGTGAATTATGAGCAGACGATTGTTGCGCCTGCGGTGACAATTCTTTCTGAGATTGCTGCCGACACAGGTGATGATAGGTTTAAGGATGCGGCAAAGGTTCACGTACAGGTGCTGGAAAGCTTTAACGGAATGCAGCCAGACTTTCATTTGAACGAAATTCCTATAAGGTATTGGGATGGCTACTGGTTTGGAAAATGCCGCTTGTGCGGTGATACCATGCCGCATTATTGGAGTTGTCTAACGGCACATGCATACGCGGATTATTACCTGATTTCCGGCAATGAAAAATATAGAGAAGCCGCAAAAAAGTGCATAAGGAACTGCTTGTGTCTGTTTGACGACAGAGGTAGGGGCTCGGCTGCGTATATGTATCCGTTCAAGTCTGACGATACATTTTGCAAATTTTATGACGATTGGGCAAATGACCAGGATTTTGCACTATATTACGCATTGATAATAAGTGAAATGAATTTATAGGAAGGATATGGAATATTATGAGACTGAAATATTTGGGAACCGCTGCGGCAGAGGCATTTCCGGCACTGTTTTGCAGCTGTGAGCAATGTAAGGCGGCCGAGAAAACTCGGGGGAAAGAACATTCGCTCAAGGTCACAGGCTGTGATAGATGATAAGTTTTTGATTGATTTGCCTGCTGATACATATATGCATATAGTAATGCATAGTCTGAAACTTGAAAAAATGCAGCATTGTATTATCACTCATTCGCATTCCGACCATTTGTATGTTAATGAGTTTTCAAGCCGCGCCGAGAATTGCTCCACGGTACGAGCTTTTTATGGACCGTTTAAAGTGTATTCATCCGAGGGCGTGAGAAACAGCATTATGAAGAGTATTGATATACGCCTGCTTGAAAAAGATATAGAGCTGAATGTACTTCAACCGTATAAGTGTTATACAATATCCGATTATACCGTTACGCCGTTAAAGGCAAGCCATGATCCCGAAAGTCATCCGTATATATACATAATCGAAAAGGATTCAAAAACATTGCTGTATGGGAATGACACCGGGTATTTTCCGAATGAAACATGGGATCATTTGAAAGAACTGGACAAAAAATTCGATTTTGTATCTCTGGATTGCACCTTCGGATTAATTCATTCCGATTATTACGGTCATATGACTGTTGAATTGTGTGTTGAAACAAAAGAGCGCATGAGAAAAATGGGCTGTGTTGATGATGATACGGTTTTTTGCCTTAATCATTTTTCGCATAATGCCGGAAACGGGTTATATGATGAATTGAGTGAATTGGTAAAACAATATGGCTTTATTGTTTCATATGATGGTATGGAATGTGAAATATAATGAGTATATGAGGAGGTTCTGCAATGATATACACAAGAAACAAAAGCGATGAGTTGGAACAAAATCTATTGCAAAATCCAACTTCGGAATATAGGGCTGCACCGTTTTGGGCGTGGAACTGCAAATTGGATAAGGGTGAGCTTTTATGGCAGATTGAACGATTGAAAGAAATGGGGTTCGGTGGCTTTTATATGCATTCGCGCGATGGAATGTCAACAACATATTTAAGCGATGATTTCATGAACCTTGTAGTGGCATGCTGTGACAGAGCCGAAACAACAGGTATGCTTGCGTATCTTTATGACGAAGACAGATGGCCGTCGGGTTTTGCTGGAGGTTATGTTACAAAGGATAGGCGATATGCTCAGAAAGAACTCATGTTTACAGTGAATAAGCTTGATAATACAGTGCCTTATGACGAGTTTGTAAAGACCGGAAAGCCGTATTTTGCCACGGTTTTTGATGTCGAACTTAATAAAAACGGTGAGCTTATAAAATATCGAAGAATTGATGAGGACGCATCTGCCGTGGGTACAAAGTGGTATGTATATGTTTATGCGACCAAACCGAGCGCAAGATTTAATAATAAGAGCTATGTCGATACATTATCGAAACCAAGTATAGACAAATTTATAGAAATAACACATGAGAGGTATAAGGCTGTCTTAGGAGGGCGATTCGGGAAAACAGTCAATGCAATATTTACCGATGAGCCGATGTTCAAAGCAAAGGATACGCTTAATTGCGCGGCTGATAAATCAAATATAACAATGCCGTGGACAACAGAATTAGGTGAAGGCTTCAAATCAGAGTACGGTTTTGATTTGGTAGATAGATTGCCAGAACTTTTGTGGGAGCTTCCGAACGGCGAGGTATCAGTAGCAAGATATTATTATCATGCGTATGTATCGAAACTTTTTGCCAAGAACTATGCTGATAATTGCGGTAAGTGGTGTGAAAAAAATTCAATTGCACTGACAGGACATGTTATGGGTGAGGCAACACTGTATTCTCAGACAAATGCCGTTGGTGAGGCAATGCGCTTGTATAAGCATTTTGGACTTCCGGGGATAGATATGTTGTGCAACGGACATGAATATACAACTGCAAAGCAGGCGCAGTCGGTGGTACATCAGTTGGGAAAAGAAGGAATGACTTCAGAAGTTGACGGCGTAACAAATTGGGATTTTGATTTTCGTGGGCATAAACTGCATGGTGATTGGCAGGCTGCTTTGGGTGTGACACATAGAGTTCCGCATCTTGCGTGGGTTTCGATGAAAGGTGCGGCAAAAAGAGATTATCCGCCTTCAATTAATTATCAGTCAAGCTGGTATACTGAATACAAGATGATTGAGGAACATTACGCAAGGCTTAATACGGCTCTCACAAGAGGTAAGCCGGTAGTTAAGGTTGGGGTAATTCATCCGATTGAATCTTACTGGCTGCACTATGGCCCGAAAGAAAATACTTCTGCTGTTCGCAATATGATGGATAAACAATTTCAGGATATAGCAGAGTGGTTGCTTTCCGGGCAGATAGATTTTGATTATATTTCAGAGGGTCTTTTGCTGGAGGAAAAAATTGAAATTGGTAATTCGCTTACCGTCGGAGAGATGAAATATGATGTAATACTTGTTGCCGGCTGCGAAACACTGCGAAGCACAACCTTTGAAATTCTGAGCCGTTTCAGGTCGGCAGGAGGAAGATTAGTGTTTGCCGGCGCCGCACCGAAATATATCAATGCGCTCAAGTCAGAATTGCCTGAGGAACTTTATGTTAAATGCGACAGGATAGGAATTTTTGAAAATGAAATAATTAATGCGTTTGAGAATGAGAGAGTTGTTGATATTCGTGAAGAAAACGGAGTGCGTACAAATAAGTTGGTATATCAGCTTAGAGAGGATAAGAATTGCAAATGGTTGTTTATTGCACATATGAAAACTGAGGATGAGTCCCAAAACTGCATTTTGCCGCATAACAGAAAAATTATTGTTAAAGGTGAGTATACACCGCTTGTTTATGATACCTTGACCGGCGATATAAGAAAAGCAGAGTATGAAATCGTAGATGGAATGACAATGATATATTATACCTTTTATATGCACGATAGTCTTTTGTTGCGTCTCGGCAAGGCTGAAAAATCTTCGTTTTTCTTCGAAAAAGATAAAAAAGAAATAATAAAGATTGATTTTATATTCGATAAGGTCAGATACCAACGCTCAGAACCTAATGTTTTGTTGCTTGATATAGGCAAATACCGCATTGATAACGAGCCTTTTGAAGGACCGGACGAAATGCGTAAAGTTCAGCATATTTGCAAGGAAAGGTTGTCTCTTGCCGATAACGAAGCTCAGCCGTGGGTCAGCAGCGAGGAACCTCCAAAGCATACAGTGACATTGAGCTATAAATTCTACAGTGAGTATGAAGCGTTGAATACTTTACTTGCAACAGAGGAACATAACGGAGAAATCAATTTGAACGGTGTGCGAGTCGATAACAAGGTTCTGGGATATTTTACTGACAAGTCAATAAAAACAATTTTGCTGCCACAATTGAAAAAGGGCGAAAACATCATAGAACTAACATTTCCGATAGGTAACAGGACAACAATTGAGAATGTGTTTATTCTTGGGGAATTCAATGTAAGGTGTGAGGGTATTACAAAAACAATCATACCGGCTGATGATAGAATAGGCTTCGGAAACATTGTTCCGCAGGGGATGCCGTTTTACGGTGCCAATATCACCTATGAGGCGGAACTGGATTCACCGGGAAACTGCGACTTAAGAATATGTATCGGCGATTATATAGGGGCATGTATCAGGGTTAAACTGGATGACGACGATATGGGGGTTGTGGCATTTTCTCCGTACGAGGTGACGGCAAAAAATGTAACGAAGGGTAGCATAAGCTTACAATGATTTTATATGGAAACAGAAATAACAGTTTCGGGGCGCTGCATCTTAATCATGATAAAAATATATGGTGGGGACCGGAGGCATGGGATTTTATGTTTCGCTACGGTTATTGGTGTAACTATGAGTGGAAATATGAATATAATCTAAAACCGCTTGGAATTATGGCAAGCCCGAAAATAATATACGAAAAAAACGTGTGCAGCTCTAAAGCGGTGGAATGGAGATAAAAATGCATAAAATTACATCAAAAAGACAGATTATTAGCGGATTCTAAAAAATTTTGCTGCAGACAGGCAAGTATTTATTTTTTCTAAATGATAATATTGAAGGTGATTTTTATGGAGCATAATGCAGAAAAGTACATTGAGTTAATAAAAGATTATTCAAGAAAAACATATATCAATATGACGAGAGAGCCATCTGGACAGCTTCATTATCCGTTTATCGTGCCGGGCAGCCGAAGCTACACCAGCTGCCTGTGGGACTGGGATAGCTGGCTTACCGATATTGCGGTACGTCAGATTATGACCGACAATAATAATTTTGACGAGAAATTTATCGAGTGTGAAAAGGGTTGTGTGCTGAACTTTCTTGAACATACCGATAAGGACGGCAGAATACCTATCGTAATTACGCCGGACAGTAGTATTCCAGAGCTTGACAAGGAAAAGGAGGCTAATATTCATAAGCCCTGCCTTGCGCAACATATCGCGTTTATTATCCGCGAAAATAATGGCGATGCAAGTTGGATGTACGCGCATTTTGATAAGCTGAAGGCGTTTGTACAGTATTATACAAATAACTGTTACCACAAGGAAACAGGCTTGTATTATTGGAAAACAGATGCGGCAATCGGTGTTGACAATGACCCGTGCACCTTTTATCGCCCCGATAACAGCTCGGCATCTATATATTTGAATTGCCTTATGTATAAGGAGCTAAAGGCGATGGAATATATTTGCGAGCGCGTCGGTGAGGAAGCAGCAGCATATTCCGAGCAGGCAAATTTATTAAAAAATGCGGTCAACAAGCATTTGTGGGACGAGCGCAACGGCTTTTATTACAGTGCTGATATAAACCTACGTCCGATAAATACCAATGAGCAGCTACATAGCGGTATGCCTCGGCATTGGCATTGCGTGCTTCAGAAAATTGACGTGTGGTCAGGCTTTATGGCAATGTGGTCAGGCATTACAGACGATAAAAGAGCAGCACGGATGGTGCACGAAAATATGAGCGATGAGCGGCTTTTCAAGGCCAGGTACGGCATCCGAACGCTTGCAAAAACAGAGCCTATGTATTGCATTGTCGCATCGGGGAATCCGTCCTGCTGGCTTGGCCCAGTATGGGGTATATCAAATTACATGTGCTTTAAGGGTTTGGTTGACTACGGCTTTGTAAAAGAGGCAAACGAGCTTGCGCAAAAAACGATAGAGCTGTTAGGAAAAAGCATTGAAGAGTGCGGTGAAATGTATGAATATTACGATCCCGACAGCGGAAAGGGCATAACAAATCCAGGCTTCCAGAACTGGAATCTGTTTATAAATAATATGATTGCATGGTGTCAAAACAAGACGCGGATAATTGAGTTTTAAATAACGCAGCAAGAATATATCTATTATAATCGTTTAAACGATAAAAATTGATGTATGGGCGGTTGATGTGAGTCAGCCGCCTAATTTAATATTTGCAACAGAAATTAAATTAGCTTTATGTCTTAAGGGAGATTGTTCTATAATGATGACCGAAGAATTATTTATAAAGAATTTGCATCAACTGTTTATTGCATCAACTTTAAATGGCTCTTTGTCAATAGTTGGGGTAAAAGGGCTTAAATTTTAAAACATGCACGTTTGAATTTGACGTGCATATTTTTTGCCTTACTTTAAATGTTCCGGCAACGGTATATCACATATTACTTTTGAAATATCCTTTACAGTACACAAATTATGAAAATATTTTTGCCCTAATTTATTACTTGCACACATCAAATAGGCATTTTTTGAATGTGCAATCATTTTTCTGCGTACATTATTTTCGCTGTCGGAAATATCTGTCAAAAAGCCGTCATCGGACAAGCCCCGACACGAAAAAAATACTGAATTTGCATTAAAGCTTTCGATTGTTCTATATGCTTCCTCGCCGACAAGAGATTGACAGGACGGTAAAAGTTCACCGCCCGTGCTGATTGCCTTTATTCCGTATTCGCCAAGCTTAACCAGGGTTTTTGTTCCACTTGTGATTACCGTAAGATGATTTTTGACGGCAAGAAACGGCACAAGACTGTATGCGCTTGATGAAGCGTCGAGAAATATTACATCATAGTCGTTTATGTATTCTACAGCCTGTTTTGCTATTTTAATTTTGGCATCACTTTGTTCTAATTCGCGCATGACAAAAGGAATTTTAAGCGTTGATATGCTGTTTTCCTCAATTATGGCACCGCCGTGTATTCTTTTTACAAGCTGCTGATTTTCAAGCCTGGCAAGATCACGTCTGATTGACGATTCACTTGTAAAAAGCAGGCTTGAAAGCTCATTTACCGTTATTTTCTTTTTTACAAGAAGCAGCTTTAATATTTCTTTCTCACGCTCTTTGCTCATATGATCTTCAATCTTCCTTTCATTTAATCAAAAATATGCTCATTCTATCGTTTTTTGCGGTGGACGTTGACTTAATATGCAATATATTATATTATATATTTTAATTAAAGTTTTGTCAATACAGTTTGAGGGTGATTATTTTGGAAAAGATTGAATTGCAGGCACATAAAGGCGTTTCAAGTGAATGCCCGGAAAATACAATGTCGGCTTTTCGCTGCGCAGTAATGCAGGGATATAATGTTATTGAGCTTGATTTGGAGTACACGAAAGACAAAAAGATTGTGGTTTTGCACGATAAGCATATAAACCGTACCGCACGGAATAAGGACGGCACACCGCCGGACGGAGAAATCAATATTAATGAAATAACTTATGAGGATGCGCTCCGATATGATTTCGGAGTTGCCGTTTCAAACAAATACCGCGGAGAAAAAATTCCACTGTTTAAAGAAGTTCTGAAAATGACGAAAGAAACGAAGATACATCTAAAGATTGACAATAAAATACAGTCGTTCCCAGAAGAAATTCTCTGCCTTTTCTTTTTGCAGATTAAAGAGTATACAGAGTATGTTTCCGTAACTTCAAATAATGTCGAGTTTATAAAAATATGCCTGAAGGAAGCTCCCGGTATCGGAATTGATTATGACGGTGAGGTAACGGAGGAGGTATTAAACACCTTGTCAGTCCTCGTGCCGCGGAAACGTCTGACGGTATGGCTGCCGCATCGGTGTGAAAATACTCTATGGGTGAAGCTTCCGTTTGCAGATGAAAAGACTGCGGAGCTTGTCAGAAAATACGCAAAATTCGGTATATGGCTGCTTAGCGATTATAGGAGCTTTTATGAAGCGGCAGAGCGTTTTAAGCCGGATATTATCGAAACAGACGGAACAATTAAGCCGATGAAAAATATAAACAGCCGCTATGATATGCACACACATTCAAATAATTCGCACGATTCCGAATGTAAGATATCGGATATGGCTGATACGGCAAAAGAACGAGGACTTTGCGGATTTGCGGTGACGGATCATTGTGATATTGAGTATTACGAAACACTTGATATAAAGGGTATGGCAAGAGGTTCGGTTGACGACGCTGTCAAAATGAACAGCGAAACAAATTTAACCGTTTTACGCGGTATTGAAATAGGCGAGGCGACGTGGCACAAAAACGTTGCGGAACAAATTATTAAGGAATTTGATTTTGATGTAGTTATAGGCTCAGTTCACGCAGTAAAATTTGATAAATATGAAATGCCGTATTCGCAGATTGATTTTGCGAAAATGGGCAAAGAAACCGCAGAAAAATATCTTAATCAGTATTTTGACGATATGCTTGAAATGATTGAAGGCTGCGATTTTGACATATTAGCACATTTAACCTGTCCGCTAAGATATATTAACGGTAAGTATGGGATGGGTGTTGATTGCAAAATGTATGAAAATAAAATCAAAAGCATTTTGGAACGAATCATAGAGCGTAAAATTGCACTTGAAATCAACTCCTCATGCGTATATGAGGGCAGCAGATATTGCGAGCTTATGCCGGAACGATGGATAATACAAATGTATAAGGATATGGGCGGTTATCTTGTGACAACTGGTTCGGACGCACATTTAGCCAAAAATTCGGCTAATGATTTCGATGCGCTGTATTCCATTTTGAGGGAACTGGATTTTAAAAATACATATTACTATAAAAGCAGATGTCCAATACAGTGTACAATTAAATGAAAAAGGAGATAAAAAATGAAAGCGACGGTTTTTTACGGAAAGCACAATTTAAAGTTAGAAGATATTGATATGCCTAAGGCAAAGGACGGTGAGGTTATCGTCAAGGTTATGGCTTGCGGAATATGCGGAACAGATGTGCATATTTATGAGGGTGACGAAGGTGCGGCGGCAACACCGCCCGGAACTGTTTTGGGACACGAATTTGCTGGAGTTATTACAGAGGTCGGAGAAAACGTAAGAGATGCAGCTGTAGGCGACAGAGTTTGTGTAGATCCTAACAAGCTGTGTGGTGAGTGCTATTATTGCAAAAGTGCGATAGGGCATTTTTGTGAAAATATGATTGGAATAGGAACAACTGTAAACGGAGGTTTTGAACAGTATTGCGCAGTACCCCAAAGTCAGATATATAAAATTGCCGATACCACCTCGTTTGAGGAGGCGGCAATGACAGAGCCTGTTTCCTGTTGTATGCACGGCATTGATTTGTGCGATATTAAGACTGATGATACAGTAGCTGTAATCGGCTGCGGAATGATAGGACTTATAATGCTTCAGCTTGCTAAAATCGGCGGTGCAGCAAGGCTGATTGCGCTTGAACCGAATAAGGAAAAGAGAGAGCTTGCAAAAAAATTGGGTGCAGATATATGTATAGATCCGTTAAACGAGGATGCTCAAAAGGTCTTAAAAGAAAATAATATTACCCGAGTAACAAAGGTAATAGAATGTGTAGGACGTCCGCAGACTATGAAGCAGGCAATAGACCTTGCCGGTAAAAAGTCAATAGTTATGTTTTTCGGACTTACCGCACCTGATGAAACGATAGATATAAAGCCTTTTGAAATATTCAAAAAAGAAATCGAAATAAAAGCCTCGTACATAAATCCATATACTCAGCAAAGAGCGATTGAGATGATTGACTCAAAAAGAATTGATGTTAAGTCTATGATATATAAGGTTGCAAGTCTTGAGGAGCTGCCCGTAATTCTGGGTGACAGGGAACTTAGAGGTAAGGGTAAATTTATAATAAATCCGAATGCTTAAGGGAGTTAATGGATATAACAATGAATGTATTTGATGTACGACAAATTTATTATATTGCAAGAATAGTTATAGCAGGAATATGCGGAATATTCATTGGACTTGAACGTAAAAATCGTTCTAAAGAGGCAGGAGTCAGAACTCACTTTGTGGTTGCGTGTGCATCTGCGCTTATGATGATTATTTCAAAGTACGGTTTTTGTGACATTGTATCGGGAGCAGACAGTATGCGAGGTGCTGACGGTGCGAGGATTGCAGCACAAGTGGTAAGCGGAATCGGCTTTTTGGGTGCCGGAATGATTTTTGTGCATAAAAATACTGTTACAGGACTTACTACTGCTGCCGGCATTTGGGCAATATCGGGTGTAGGACTTGCAATCGGTGCAGGAATGTATGTGGTTGGAACAGCCACATCAATAATAATTGTAATTGCGCAGATTTTGTTGCATAAAAATTTTCGTTGGTTAAAAAAGTCAAAATCAAAAAAGCTGGTGGTTAAAGGTGTGACGGATTCACAATATCAGCAAAATTTGACCGAGCTTTTAAAAAAATATTATATTACTGTCTATGATGTATATATAGAAAAAGATGACGATGGCTGTAATTACACTTTTACAATAGAAATCCCCGAAGATGTTTATGAACAAGATATAATTTCGTGTGTTGGTTATAATTGTAAACTAAGTCCAAATTTGTAAAGTATTAAATGATTTTTGAAAGGATGAAAATGTAATGAATAAAAAGACATTTTTGGTATGCTCACTCGGTGAAATTTTGATTGATTTCACATCACAGGGACGAAACGGACAAAATCAGTTATTATTTGCACAGAATGCAGGAGGTGCACCGGCAAATGTTGCAGCAGCTGTTGCTAAGCTGGGGGCAAAATCTGCTTTTATAGGTAAGGCGGGTAATGATCTTCATGGTGGATTCTTAAAAAATACGCTTGAGGCTCTTAATGTTAATACTGACGGTCTTATCCTGAGTGACAAATACTTTACAACGCTTGCGTTTGTTGATATAAAGGAAACCGGAGAACGGGAGTTTTCTTTTGCACGTCAATATGGTGCTGATAAATTTTTAGAAAAATCCGATATACAGACGAAAATTATACAGGACAGCAAAATTTTACATATTGGTTCTGTTTCGCAAACGGATGAACCGTCAAGAACAGCAGTGTTTTATGCAGTAAAAACAGCAAAGGAATGCGGGACGCTTGTGTCATATGACCCAAATTACAGAGAAACATTATGGAAGAATGAAGTCGAAGCAAAAACACAAATGTGCAAAATGCTTGAGTATGCTGATTTGGTTAAGCTTTCCAATCAAGAAACAGAGCTTGTAACAGGTGAAGCTGATTGTGAAAAGGCCGCTGATGCGATTTTGAATATGGGTGCCGGGATTGTTGCGGTTACATTGGGAGAAAAAGGAGCATTTGTAAAAACTAAAAATAACAAATGTTTCGTTGAAGGCTTGAAGAGTAACGTAATTGATACTACCGGGGCGGGTGATACTTTCTGGGGAGCTTTTTTGTATCGGTTTGGTATGAACGGTGAGGCATCATGCCGGCTTACAGTTGACAAAATGCGGGAATTTACACTTTATGCCAATGTTGCGGCAAGTCTAAGCGTAGAAAAATTTGGCGGTATTTCATCATTGCCATCACCGGAAGATATTGAAAACATATATGATTTGCTCGTGTAGTAGAAACCGATATAAATTCCCCGTTATGCAGCCTTTTGTAATTATCTGAAAATCAAAAATCCGTATTTCTGTCACAATTTCTGTCACAGCTGATTTTATCATATATGAGAGTATGAGAAAAAGTCTGTGAAAATGATTCCTTCTATGATAGAATATAAAATATCATAGCCTGCAAATAAAAAGTCAATAGATTTTTATAAAAATTCAGAAAAGATTTATGCAGAAAAAAGATACGTTAAAAAGACCTCCACAGAATGCCGATCTAGCTGGTGATGTATGAGGGATGTTTACTCTGTTGCCGACAATGAGTATAAATACTCCCTCACTTTGCCATAGTAAAATCTTAGAAACTTGTTTGCACCGGCAGTCATATAAACATAGTACGGCTTGCCCTCGGAACGTTTTTTATCCATAAAACTATAAACAGGATCATCTAAAGGCGTTGTCTTGATCAGACAGTCCATAATCTGAAACAGCGTTTTTCGTAGATATGGAGAACCACGCTTGGAAGTGCGTGCGCTTTGTGCTTCATACTTACCTGATTGATTAGCTCCGGGGTCCACTCCAGAAAAAGCCGTTAGATGTTGACGGCGGGTAAAACATAAGATATCGCCGATTTCAGCCATAAGCTGAGGACCAAGTGAAGTGCCTATGCCGCACATTTCCATAACGATAGGATATTCGGGAAGCTTGGAAGCTATTCGATTTATTTCGGTTCTGAGATGTTCTACAGCAGATGAAACCGTATTAAGCTGTTCAATAGCTTGCTTAATCATAATCTTAGACATATCATTTTTGGGAAATATAGCAATAAGGTCTTTTGAGGTGTAAAAGATTTCCGCCGGTTTCTGTGGTTGGAAGTTGTAGCTGTGACGTTTGCACCATTTGTAGTAACGTCTGGTAAAGGCTGAAAGCCCCATGCTAGACGCTGATGATAAAGACAAGGTTGTAAGGTGTATTGATTATCCTGTAATACTAAATGAAGGAGAGACGTTCAATTACGGGCATTCGCTTATACTATTTACATCATACAGACTTATGGAAATTGTTTTTAACGCAATGAGCAAAAATAATTACGATTACCCCTTATTCATTATGGGCAGAGGTCGGATTGATGCGTTAAAGGATTTTAAAATAAGCGGAAACGGTGTACTCTTTGCGAGTGATGCTGCCGGCGAAGGTGTCGATATTGTCGGAGACACATTATCCAACCTTATTATTGTAAAATTACCTTTTGCCGTACCTGATCCGATTTCAAAATACGAGCAGTCGGTTATGGGTGGTCTTGATACATACTTGAAAGATATAAATACACCCAATATGCTGATTAAATTAAAACAGTATGTGGGCAGACTTAACAGAAGCGAAAAAGACACAGGAGTTGTTGCGATACTTGACAGCCGAGTAAATTCGGATGGTAAGTATCGAAATATTGTTTTGGAGTCGCTGTTTGACGCAGAGGTAACCAATAATATTACCGTTGTGGAACGATTTATTATGGACAAGAAGGACGCTGCATACTTTGAATAAGACAAGTTACTGCAAGCATAGAATGAATTAAAAGAACGGAGGGACTATATATGGAAATAAAAACTCTGGAAGATATGCGGAATGTGGATATGCGAACAGTCGATAAATCTGAACTTGTAGATATAGATAATGTAAAAATAAATATTAACGATAAACCTGAAAAGAAAATGCAGGACTACATAGACCAAATTAAAAATCCATATTGTTTTTTATGTAACGGATATGCGGTGAAACTTGCATTTGCAGATAATAACAGAACGATTGAGGAGTGCTTTACGGAAGCGATAGAAACAATGCTATGATTTGTGCAAGGTGAATAAAATTTATTCAAACCCAAAAAAAGAATCTGGACTCAAGAGTAGTTTTGTGGTATAATATATCTTGACTTTTAAATGAATATGTAATTTAACGAAACTCTTGAATTTTAACAACGGGTTTGATCTGCCCATATGTTAATGATTCAGGAGGTTTTTTTATGTCGAAAGCTAAATTATATAAAGCTGCAATATATTTAAGGCTGTCAAAAGAGGACGGCGATAAAGAGGAAAGCTATAGCATATCAAATCAAAGAGACTTGGCTATGGATTTTTTGAGCAAGAATACAGATATTCGTCTTGTTGAAGAAATGGTTGATGACGGATATTCAGGCTCAAACTTTAACAGACCTAATTTTCAAAGAATGATTGAGAAAATAACTGTAGGTGAAATTAACTGTGTTATAGTTAAGGATTTATCCCGATTTGCAAGAGATTATATAGGTTCGGGATATTACCTTGAGAAGTTATTCCCTGCTATTATAAGGAAAGAAATGCACATTTGGATAAAGAGAACCGATTATTAATTAATATTAGCTGTTTTGCTAAATTGTTTTAAGGGGGGTAAAAATTTTATCTAAAAATAATTTGCGGAATTGTATTAAAATTAATGTGCAGACACAGAAAAAAACGGTAGGTTTTAACAAAAACCTACTGTTTTTTTCAATGAAATACGCCTTACGGCATGTGAAATATTGCTTTGCAAATGTTAAAAGGCGTATTTTATTTCACAGAATGCGAAGTTTTTTATTTCACAATTACGACAGAAATTATTTTACATTGAGCAAAGCGAGATATTTCAATAAAGAAGATAACTTCATATAGAAATCTAATAAATAATGCTCACTGAATAAATGCGATTTTCAATCGCATTTAGAAAAATTATGACTATTGTCAAAATTTTTCGTGTAAAATCAAGGATTTTACACAGCTCGCATTGAAAAATTTACACGAATAACAGTATATATGTATAACATTTCATCTTTTGTTAAAAATAATAAAATCAAAGGAGGTTTTGTTATATGAAGCAGTATGTTGAAATTACCGACATTTTTGCCAGGGAGGTGATAGACTCAAGAGGAAATCCAACTGTTGAAGCAGAGGTTTATGCTGATGAAGGAATAATGGGTAGGGCAATTGTTCCCTCGGGAGCATCAACGGGAATATTTGAAGCCGTTGAACTGAGAGACGGCGACAAGAACAGATATATGGGAAAAGGGGTTAAAAACGCAGTTGACAATATCAACACTAAAATTGCGGACAGCATTATAGGAATGAATTTGCTTGACCAGAGGGCTATCGATAAAAAGCTGTGCGCTCTTGATTCCACTCCCAATAAAGGAAGTCTTGGAGCGAACGCCATACTTGCGGTTTCGCTTGCGGCTGCTCACGCTGCTGCGGAGGCTTTGGGTATTCCTCTTTACAGATATGTGGGCGGCTCAAATGCCCACAGGCTGCCTGTGCCCATGATGAATATTTTAAACGGCGGTGCTCACGCAAATAATAATATAGACATTCAGGAATTTATGATTATGCCCGTCGGTGCGGTAAGTTTTTCCGAAGCGCTTCGTCAGTGTTGCGAGGTTTTTCATACATTAAAGGGAATACTGTCCTCAACGGGAAGCACAACGGCAGTGGGAGATGAAGGCGGCTTTGCTCCTAATCTTTCATCTGATGAAAAGGCGCTTGAATTACTTGTTTCCGCAATAGAAAAGGCAGGATATAAGCCGGGGAAAGACTTTATGCTTGCAATCGACGCCGCGACAAGTGAGTGGCTTCAGCCGGATGGAACCTACAAAGCAGAAAAATCCGGAATTGTGAGAAACAAAAGCGATATGATAGACTATTGGCAGAGCCTTATTGACAAATATCCTATTATATCAATAGAGGACGGGGTGGCAGAGGATGATTGGGAGGGCTGGCAGGAAATGAAAAGACGGCTTTCAAAGAAGGTCCAGCTTGTGGGAGACGATTTATTTGTCACAAACACCGAAAGACTTTCAAAGGGAATAGAGCTTGATGCGGCAAATTCTATTCTCGTAAAGGTTAATCAGATAGGAACGCTTACTGAGGCTGTTGACGCGGTTGAAATGGCACATAAGGCAGGTATGAGTGCCGTAATGTCGCACAGAAGCGGAGAAACGGAGGATACAACCATTGCAGACCTTGCCGTTGCGCTTAATGTGGGTCAGATTAAAACCGGCGCACCGTCAAGAGGGGAAAGAACCGCAAAGTATAATCAGCTTCTCAGAATTGAGGAGGAGCTTTGTATGGCAGGCTGTTTCGGGAGCGAGGCACTTAATAAACGAATGAAGGACAGAGAAAAAAGTGGCGATACAGCCATAAATTAATTTGTTGTCTTATTGTCACGCTGACGGTATTTGATTTGAAAATATTTTACAGGAACACAATATATAAAATCCCGATAAACTGTATTAAAAAGCGGTTTGTGGGGATTTTTGATTTTTAGTTGATTGTTACCGGAATACTTGACAATGTTGTATTGTTTGATATAATGTGGATATGATTGGGGTTGATTTAAAATCTTTACGAAAGAACAGCAGGGAGAGATATATAATGAGATATATAAAATGCTTCGGAAAAACTGTGCCGTTGCAGTATATGATTTGGTCGGTATATATTAAACCATACAGTTAAACACCAAGGCTTGAAATTATGATAAAATATAGAGAAGTGCAAAACAAGCAATTTTAAAGAGTCAATATAAAGAAGAATAGTAGGAGTTATGGGAAATTTAAAATAATTTTAAAAAAATCGTATGCCAAACAAGCCTAACGGCAAAACGAAAAAACAAGTTTCATTTTTAGTTAAGCAAATCGCTTTATTGATTTTACACAACGGTAAGAAATGTTTTTCTTAGTGACAATAGCAGTTATTGCTATTGATAAAAGAGAAATATGAGCAAGTGTATTAAGATTTTTAACAGAATTACCATTGCGAACAAAAACTCTTTCACAGCCGGCTTGTTTAAATCTTGAATTGTAGCGTTCGGCTTCAGTCCTTAAAGCGTATACAGATTTATAATCTATGGAGTTTCTATCAATGGATAGTCTGTAATCATCAGGTATTGTAATATATTTGGTACAGCCGCGATTTTTCTTGCCGTTGTTCCAACATTTGTGATTGCAAGGGCATTCACCTGTTGCAGAACGCTTAAAAGGGCAACAGAATTTTTGACGAGTTCTGCCACTGTCTGAGAGAGCCTGCGAAAAAAAGTCTGTAAATTTCAAGCCTTCTGTGGTAGAATAGAAATACAAACCACAGGAGGTAATTTTTATGGCACGGAGAAGAAAGTTAAGCGAAGGAAAGAAAAACATCATAGCAG
>Ga0256406_1000543_pt1 | contig 67865 bp, 50 predicted proteins | sample RumenRJG_03DNA_FD_185986 | JGI IMG/M metagenome (GOLD analysis project Ga0256406, IMG submission 185986) | Bovine rumen microbial communities from Lethbridge, Alberta, Canada - RJG_03 | ecosystem: Host-associated > Mammals > Digestive system > Stomach > Rumen | place: Canada: Alberta | collected... | reverse complement strand
TACGTCCTTCACTGGATCCCCTCCTTCGCGTCGCTCAGTCGAGGATGACGAAAGTGGGGCACTTATGCGTTTCTCCAGACAATTAGGATGACTTTAGGGAACTTTCCACGCAAAAAAACACCCCGGCGAGCCGGGGTGCGCATGTATACAAGAATTTTTCTTACTTAAGCAGCGCGTTCAGGGTTTCGGTATCGGCCCAGGTTCCGAGTTTCTTGTCGAAGATTTCGTAGCCGCCCACGTTGGTGAATCCCCAGTAGTTCCAGCTGATTCCGCGTTCCTTGGCCAGTTTTACGAAATACGTTACCCATTGGACTCTCGAAGCGATTCCTCCGCATTCGGTGGCGCCGAATTCACCGATGTTGATGGGGATGCCCGGATAGTACTCGTTCGCAAGCTTGACCATTTCGTCGAACTCTTTTTCCATGGTCTCTTTTTCCGTCTTTGTTCCTTCCCATGTCGTTATCGTAGCGGGGCAGTTGTAATTTTCGCCCTGCAAAGCGTAGTTGGCGGGACGGTAGTAATGCGGAGTGAAGATGATGTTTCCGTCAGCGGGAAGCTGCAGCTTGCGGATGCCCGTGTAGGCATTGTAGTCGTTGCAGCCGTACATGATGGTTCTTCCCGGATTCGTTGCTCGAATAATGGGGTAGGTCCTTGCAATCATCTGATTGTGGAGTTCGGCTGATACGCCTCCTCTAGGTTCGTTGAACAGTTCAAAGACAAGATTTTCGTTTGGAACGTCAGCGAAGTAGGCCGCAATTTGTGTCCAAATAGCGTCAATGCGGGCGAGGTGTGCTTCCGCGTTAGCAATGTTCGGCTTTTGGTTTTTTACTTCGGCTTCAGGATTCTCGACATCCGTCAGGAAGGACTGGTGGTGGTGCATGTTGATAATGGCGACAAGGCCTGCTGCATTAATCCAGCCGACAACTTCCTTGACGCGTGCCAGGTAAGTAGCGGAGATGGTGTAGGGTTCGCCCAGGAGCGTTTCGTTGTCCCAACGGACGGGGAGCCTTATGGAATTGAACCCAGCGGCGGCAATGGCTTGAACTTGCTCGAGTTCTACAGGACCTGCGCCCCAGCAGGCTTCGCAGTCGGCATCGAAGGTGTTGCCCATGTTGATGCCCTTGCCGATGCGTGCGTTCATCAGCTTTCCCTTGGTATAGTCGATAGCTACGGCTGGTGTCGATGATCCTGACGATGCGGGGTTGATCTCTTCGGCAGAAGAATTCGTCTTGCCGGGGGCGGTGATGTTACCGTCGCCGTCGGAGCCGCCACAGGCGCTAAGCGAGAAAGCGAGCGCCGCCAATAAAGTAAGGGATGTGTTCTTGATATTCATACTCTTAATCTAAATTTATTTTTTTACAAAGGGAATGCCCGGCTGTTTTTTTGTGGTTTACCTGTGTAAACGCAAATGTGCTAGGTGATGATTATTTGCTGCCTTAAAAAATCTATACTTACCATGGCTAAAAGTGCGGAAATGTGGCTTATTAAAGTAATTTAACACTCGTTTATGAGAAAAATAAGTTAAATTTCCGCATGATTGGAGATTTTCTATGCGAATACCATCTTTTGCTATCGCTGCAGTTTTGGCATCAGTGTCCATTGCTTCGGCTAGTTTTAGTGATTACCGCGACCGTGACGTGTTGCGCTTTACTCCCAAGGAACCTAAGCCGTTCCAGCAGAATAAGGATGTCGCCTCGATTGTGATGCGCGAAGGCATTCCTCGTGGCGGTGGATACACCTACCAGTATCCTCGTGAAAACCCCGAACCGTTTATGACCGATGCCGCCGGTGCCATGGAAGGCGATCTGGCAATGCAGGTCGAACTTATTGCCAGTGACTATTCCGGCGTGGCTATCTGTATTGCAGGTTCTGTCGACCTGACTCCGTATTTCGAAGATGGCGCCCTGGAATTCTGGATCAAGGGTGCCGAAGGCGGTGAAAACGCCCTGTTCGTGCTTCTGGACGACGGCGTTAAGAGCAACGGCGAATCCCTCCAGGTGAAGCTCCGTTCCAAGAGTTTCGGCGACATTACCAAGGAATGGAAACACTTCAGCATCCCCCTCAAGACCTTCGGCGAGACCGGTGTGTACTGGGATGCCAAGAACACCCGCGAAGTCATGCTCCCGTTCAGCTGGGCAAACTTCAAGGGTTTCCGTATCGAAGTCCGTAAAGACGAAAATACCGCGTTTAAGGTCTGGCTGGATGATATCGTCATCAAGAAGACGATGCCTGAATACATGGGCCCGGCCAACTATCCGTTCCGCAATGAGTTTTAATGAGGATTTTCATGCATAAAAGAATAAGCTGCTTAGCTTTGGGCTTATTGGCCGCTGCTTCATGGGCTGTCGAAACTCCCGAAGAACAACTGGAACGTGTGGATGCCCGCATGGACTCCTTGGCAGAATATGCCGCTTCTACCGTTGTCGGTAAGGATGACCGTCCGGTTGCCATCTCGGGCGACCTGACCATTCGCCTCAAGCATTTTGACTATTACGAATCGTCTGACCTGCAGTTGAACGACCGTGAACGTACGATCGTTCAGTCAGCGTTGAACGTGGGTATCGTTGTGTCACCCTCCTCGTTCTTGACGGTGTTCTCCAACCTCTATCTGCCGTTCGACTTCTCTGGCTATTTCCAGAACAGCAACGCAACGGACCCGAACTCCGGTGAATTTAACCATGCGGAACGAGTCCCGTTCTCTCACTGGACTGACTACTACGGCATTTCGACCAACGAAAATATGCTGGCCGGTATCGATATCCGTGCAGGCGGCTTTGGTGCGACCTTCCAGGCCGGTGGCGTTATCTGGGCGAATAGTAGCCCCCTTACCATGTGGGAACGCGAAACCATGGCCCGCTTCGCTTCGCAGTACGAAACCTTCGAAGACGAAAAGGTCGTGAGCACCTATTATAAAGAAAAGAACTTCCACCCCGTTAAGGAAGGTGGCCGCGCATTCTGGACCAACCGCTCTTTCGGAGGCCTGTTCCTGGATGTCCACACTCTTCCGTATAACATGAAGGCTCAATTCATGCTGTCCCAGCCGATGGATGCCGATATCGCGACCCGCGACGGTACCAGGATGTTGGGTGGTCAGCCGGGCGAACTCGAAATGGTCGGTACCTACGACTTTGACGGCATGGTTTACCACGGCCGTATCGCCAAGGAAAAAATCGAGGTGGCCGGTGCCGACATGACGGTCGGTGCGAACTACTTGGGTGTCACCTTCGAAAAGACCGCGATGTATGAACCGGAATACACCTACAAGGATGCCGAAGGAAATCCCTTCATTGTCGACAACCATGTGGCCTCTATCGACATCAAGGGTAACCTCACTCCTAAGTTTTACTTGATGATGGACTTGGCCTTGAGCTGGGATGATTCCACGAAGTTCAAGCAAATCGAAAGTGATGAAATCTATGCCAAGAACGAAAAGGAATACTACTCCAGCGGAAGTTCCTCTCCGGCATTCGGCCTCTACATCAAGGCTCAGGACAAGCACTGGGAACCGATTACCCTCGAAGCGGTCTACCTGACTCCCGATTTTTATTCTCCCTTCGGCATGACGGATCCGTCCCGTTACCGCACCTGGCGTCAGGATAAGTTCTACGTGGGCGCAGGTACCTTCCGTTACGGCCCGAACATGGTCGGTGCCAACATCAAGGTGGAACCGCAGATTGAACTCGGTCGTTTCGATGTGCAGTACGGCATTCATCGCCAGATCGAAAAGGGCGACGACATGATCGACTTCAAGTACAACCTGAATGGCCGTGCCATGTGGGAATCCTCCAACTCCTGGACTAAGTTCAAGACTCTTTATACGGCTGACTCCGGTAACGGTAGCGAAAAGGCCCGTAACGTGGCACGCGTGGGAGCCAAGTCTACCGATAAGCTCAACAACCGCGAAGGCGGTCTCCGTGGCGGGACCTGGGAACTCTGGGAAGGCTTCGTGCCTTACAACTCCGCCGAAGAAGCTGCCGCCGAAGAAGCTCCGCAGCATGTCAAGTGGAACGTCAGCCTGGTTCTCGATGCCGGTTACGAAGTGGGTCACTTCTTTGGCATTCAGCGCAATATCATGATGTCGGTTTACTCGGCCTTGTCCGGTGTGTCGACTTCCTTCTCTCCGCTGGCCTATAGCCCGAATCAGAAAGATATGCTTGCTTGGGACTGGTTCATTCAGTCTGAACCGGCCGTGGCCATCACCTCCACGATTCACGGCTTGCTGATCCTCGGCCTCGAAAAGATCTGTGCTCCCAACGCCTATGTCATTCGCACGATCAATGCCAGCCTGCCGGTGTCGGGCTCGGCTTATCCGGCTGCTTATAAGAAAGGCGCTTTCGTTTACGAAGAGGCTCCGATTGATATCACCCAGACAGCTCTTGGTTTCGGTCTCGACTGGGACTTCACTCCCCGCGCAGGTCTGCACTTCCGCTACAAGTGGATGACCAGTTCCGACGAGTACCTCCCAGAAAACGACTGGAAAGGCCATTACTTCGCTGTTGAAACAAAGATGTGGTTCTAGTAGAGGTTAAGTATGTTACAAAGACTCATTTTTGGTTTGCTCTCTGTTTCCGCAATCGCTTCTGCTACCGCAATTGCCGACAATCAGGCTAAGATAGATAGTACCGTAGAGGCCATCGAGTCCCGTAAGGGGGTCGATATCGGTGGTACGGTCCGTGCTGTTTACAATAAGTCCTCTGTGGATGCTAAGCAAGACGTAAACGCCTTCAATACGCTTCCGGATCGCGAAATGGCTGAATTTGTCCAGTTAGACTTGGACATGCACTTCCGTCCGTGGGATTTTGTGGGGGCGAACATCGTGCTCCGCTTGGGTGCAGGCATGCAGGACTACTTTGCTAACTCCGCCACTACGGTGAACGCTCCCTGGATCAATCTTGAAGGCAACATCGGTAAGAATTTCCACTGGACCGCGGGAGATTTCCGTCAGCAGTATTCTCCGTTGACCGTGTACATGCCCGGTGTCGACATCATGTACGAACCGACGATTTTTGCACGTAACCGCGAGATGGCTCAGAAGGAAGCCTTTATCGAAGGCAACCAGCGCAATTTGCAGGGTCTCAACCTCCAGTTCCGTGCGGATATGGGCTCGACCTTGGGTGAACTCCGTGCTGAAGGTTTCTTTGCCCGTCTCCGCCGTGCCGAACGTCTCGATACGACCGGTGCCGAAGGCAACCTTCTCCCTGGCGAAGACATCTGGGGTGCCTCTCAGGCTGGTACATTTGACAAGTACGCCTTGGCGGCAAACTTGGAACTGTATCCTCTGAACAAGAACCTGATGCTCGGTGTGACCTTCCTGGATGTCTGGGATGACGAAGACTCCAAGTCTTATTCCTATTATAAGAATGACGGTTATATCGCTGCCGGTGGTACCGATCCCACTTATAACTACATCAGGAAACCGGTGAATTTCAACGATTCTCTACCGCAGTCCACACAGGTGATCGGTGGCCGTCTCGGTGCCGACATCGCCGGACTCATGGGCAACAAGAGCCTGATTGCCGACTTGACGGGTGAAGTCGCTTATTCGATGGACAAGATTTACGCTGAATCTTCAATTCCTGTCCTCGCGGAGGATGGCTCCGTTGCAGTCTTGACCGACGCTTCCGGTTTTGTCTACGACACGCTCCGTACCATTACCTCCGAAGACGAAGTCGAGAAGGGCCTCGCCATTAACGCGAACCTGAATGTTGGTTACAAGACTGATAGCTGGATGGCTAAGGTCTCCGTGGATTACATCCGCAACGACTCTAGCTGGTACAACTCTCTTGCTCAGTCCCCGTCCTTCATCGCGACTCGCGTCATGAACTCCGACAAGGATGCCGACTTGACCAAGTACGGTCCGTACGCTCCGCTGTATTCCACCTTCGACGCTCTCTACTTCTTTACGCCGAAGCATTCTCCCGTTTCCCAGTACCTGACGAACGATGACGCCGGTATGGAAAATGGCCAGACCAAGAGCTACAACATCGCTCCGTACTCCAAGACCTCTTACACCACGGCGACCTACACCCGCAAGGAACTCGCCCTGATCGACGAACTCTCTGACGCCAACATCCAGATGGCTTTGCCCAACGGTCTTGCGACCACGAACCGTACCGGTGTTCGCGCAAACTTGGTGGCAGGTTACGGCAAGGACAACTTGGTAGAAGTCCAGGGCTTGTTCACCAAGATGGACCAGGTTGCCGGTATGGGCGGTCTTGATGCGGCCTCTTACACGGAATTCGGCGGTGGTGCCAAGATCGATGTTCTTGGCCTGCTCGGATTCAGCTTGCCGCTGGAATTGAGCGGTAGCTACAAGCATGCCGAACGTTCCATCTCCAGTGCCGAATTCAAGACGGACTTCATCAATGCCGGTCTCTATGCCCGCTACTGGAAGCGCCTCGGTATTTCCGCCGGCTTCCAGATGATCAATGCCGAACTCAATGCTGCTGGTGCTCTGATGCAGGAACTGGCCATGAGCAACCTCAAGGTTTCTGTGGCTCCTGTGATGACGGGTAAGCAGATGCAGTGGATGGTCGGCCTCGACTATACGCTCGCTCCGCACGCTTGGTTGGCCATCAACTACGGCCAGGCTACCGTCAAGAACACCTACTCGGTTGTGGGCTTGACTGGAACCTTGCTCGGTGGCGAGTACAGTGCCAGCGACAACAGTTTTGTGCCGGCAACAGAGACAAACCTTCCTGACTACGTGGCCATTGAAAATCGTGAGTCTACGGCAAGTCAAGTTGAACATGAATTCACCCGTAGCATCCTTCAGGCTACAATCAACGTAGAGTTCTAAGGGAGGCTAACAATGAATAACGAATTGAAGTTTATGGGTTATAAAACAATCCTTCTTTCTTCGATGCTTGCTGCTTCTGTAGCTTTTGCTCAGGAAGAAGCCAAGGATACCACTTCTGTTGAAGGTCGCCAGCTGAGCCTGCTCGAAAAGCTGACGAACTACGAAGCCAATGCGCTCGGCTTTGCAATCAACGGTAATGCCAAGGCGGGTTACCTGCACTCGACGATTTCTTCGGACGATTTGTCGAAAGATTCTCAGCTGGACGAAGCGTCCGCCTACACACGCATGAACATGGTGTTCTCCGTTCGCCCCAGTTCCGAGAGTGTCGCAAGGTTTGACTTGCGCTTCCACAAGGATTGGCAGAACGCACATCGCGAAGGCAACAACTCTCCCATTACAACTTGGTGGTCTTATGACGGCTATAGCCTCAATAAGCACTTGAAGTTCAACTTGGGCCACATGCGTGTCGCTTACACTCCGTTGACCGTGTACCAGCCGATGCCGGATTTCATCTTTGAACCCACGATTTTGGCGGAACACCGTCAAGAAGTCATGGCGGACAAGAACCTCGACGGTTCCAATGGTCGCCTGATGCAGGGTGCCAATGTCGAAGTGACTGCCGGACAAGTGGGCGCCTTTGATGACCTGAAATTTCACGGAACTTTGGCTCGCATCCGCAACGTGTCTAAGAAAACGGGTCAGGTCTTCTTCGACTTTGACAATGCCGACCGTTACTTGACAGGTGTCGCAGGAAGTGTTGACCTGAGCGGTATTACCCTCGGCGTGAACGAAGTCTATACGTTCGATCGCGTCCGCAGTTCCCGCACGATCAATATGTTCGTGGATGCCGACACGCTTTACTATGACCGCAACAATGTGTTGAGCTTCGAACTCGGCTTCGATTCCAAACGCCTAATGCCCGGTACGTTCCACTTTGGCGCCAATGTCGAATATGCCCTGTCTTACTGGAGCTACATCCGCGATGCGTTTGAAGTCTCTGAAAAGCGGGTCGCTGTGATTGATACTTCGGCCTATGTGAATTCCGAAGGCGAATTGCTGACCGACCGCGGCTATCTCAGCTACAAGACCGTGTCTGAATCCAATCCGGAAATGCGCCAGGTCGCAGCCGCCCACAACAAGGGCGCCCTGTTGGTAGACCTGTTCGCCGATGTTTCGACTGGTTCCATCGATTTTGATGCCAAGGCCCATGTGGTCATGGTGGACAAGGATTTCCAGGCAGAACAGGCTATGACTCCGGCCATGCTGAGCAATATTCCTGTCCTCAATAGCGAAGCTTCTTTTGAACCTTCCTCTATGGGGGTGTTGCTGTCGGGCGTTCGATCGGGTTCCTTGGAAAACCTGTATTTCTCTATGTACGAAGCGGTTCCCCTGAACTCCTCGAACATGATGCTCACGGATCCGTCCAAGTACGAATCTGAATACTACCGTCTTTACAACAACTACAAGTATGCCCAGTACTATCGCAACGGCTACAACAATGTTACGCTGAAGCGTGCCGAGTTGCTCGAAACAACGACCGTGTTGGATCCGTCGAACAATATTGCCTTGCCTTATGGTTACGCTACGCCGAACCGCAAGGGTGGCGATGTCGACTTGAACGGCAAGTGGAAGGATGCTGTCGCCCTTCGCGTCGTGTTCGGTTTCTACAATGCCGACAAGTACGACCCGATGGCCGACTCGATCATGTTCGCGACTGGAACGCAATATATGCGCCTTGGCGGCGGCCTGAATGTGGATGTGGCCCGCCTTGCGAACCTTTCCAAGGATGTGGGCGTCAAGCTGGGCGGTTCGTTCGAGATGACCAAGGAAAAGGAAGCTTTGGAACGTACGGGTTCCCGCATCATGGCTGGCCTGGACCTCTCCTGGAAGCAGGTGGCCTTGCTGACTGGTTTCCAGATGCTGAGTCTTGATTTCGGCGTGCCGTACATGGGCGTCCTGGACAAGTCCTCTGAAATGTTGCTCCTGACTGGACTTCGCTACAAGCTGGGTGCCGGTGCCTATGCTACCGTGCAGTACGGCCGCCTGTCGAATTCCATCGACTACATAAATATGGATATGGCTACCGGCGCAACCAGCTCGGCTAAGCTTGATATTTCCAAGAACATTATCATGGCTGACGTGACGGTCAACTTCTAAGGGGAATTTGAATATGAATAAAAAAGTAAAATTCGCACTGATCGGAACGGCCCTGGTTCTTGGTGCCTGCGCAGATTACTCTGTAGACTCCGATGATATGATGGTTAAAACGTCCAATGCCGGTAATGGTACGCGTGATATCGCCTATTATGCCTTGCCCGACGATTATGACTTGGATGCCTATTTAAAGCTGAACCCGGATGTGAAGTATTACCAGATTATCAATATGCTTCGCACTCAGGATAACAAGCCGCGTTTGGATTCGATGCAGAATGCAGAGACCAAGGCCGAGGCTACGGCCCTGTATAATGCCGACAATGACGCCTTCTTGGCCGACGAGGCTTTGGCTAAAAAGGCTTTCCTCATGGCCGGGTATTCGGAATCCATGTGGGTTGGTTCCGAAGCGCTTAACAAGGAACAGAAAGCCGTCATCCTTCGCTACAACAAGCAACAGATTGGTGGCGCTCCCAATTCTGCCGCGGATATGGCCTATATCGACAACTTCCAGTACGACTCGGAACTGTACCAGATGCATTATGCCGCGTTTGGCATCCTCGAAGGCCGTCCCTATCGTGTCTGCAAGCCGGCCGACATTACTATTCCGGCTGGGTATCCTCAGGCGGGCAAGATGGTCGTCTCGAAGGTCGAGTCGAATGCGAAGCCCTTGGTTACGATCGTGAATCTGGCCGATACGCTCGGTGCAAGACCCAGAATGATGGATTACAGCGCCTATTACTTCTGCAAGAACGAAGCTGATGGTCGTGACTATCCGATTTGGAATGACGAAGGTGGCGAACGCCTTGCTCGTATCCGCGAAGTTCAGGACAGTCTCCTTGTAGCGAACCCTCCTGAACCCGAACCGGCCGAACCCGCTGCAGAAGAGAATCCTGCTACTGCGGAAACGGCTTCGGAAGAAACCGCTGCGGAAGAACCTTCCACTGAAGAACCTGCTGCAGAGGAACCGACTGAATCTGGCGAGGCTGTCGCTGAAGAATCCGGTGAAACTCTTGCAAATTAAGAAAGGGTGACGATATGTTTAAGAAATTTATTGCAACATTAGGATGCTCCGCTGCGCTGCTTTTTGCAGCTGAATTTCAGGTAGGAACATATTTCCCGAACTGGCTCCAGTATTCCCAGTTTACCCCCGAAGATGTCCGTTACGAATTCCTGACGAACATTCATTACGGCTACTTTATTCCTAGCGAAGACGGCTCCAGCCTTTCTAATTCGGACGAAAACGACAATCCCAATTTCGAAAAGCTTGCAAGCCTTTCCAAGGAAAAGAAGGTTAGCCTCACGGTGAACGTGGGCGGAGTCGGTAACGAAGAGGTCATGAAGGCTGTCGCTTCTAGCGAAGAAGCCCGTGCCGCCCTGGCCGAAGCCGCGAAGTCCCTGGTGGACCAGTACGGCATTGCCGGCATCGAACTGGACTGGATGCCCGCCGAAGAGGAAGAATATGCCTCTTGGGGCGCCATGGTGACAGCCCTTGCCGATGCAGGTGTGACTGTTTCTGCGACGGTGGCCGGTTCTTCGGATGCCGCTAAGCTTTACCCGGCAGAAGCCCTTTCCAAGCTCGCTACGGCGATGGTCATGCTGACTGACCAGATGAGCGAAGAGGAATCTAGTGTCAAGCCCAATTCCGACTTCTCCTATGCGCAGGAAGTCCTGAAGGCATACGCCGAAGCGGGAATTTCCGCTGACAAGGTGGTCCCGGTCGTTCCCATGTACGGAAAGACCTTCCTGGGGGCTACGGGCCTCGGTTCCAGCCATCAGGGGTCCGGAAGCGGTAACGAAGGCTACCTGACCTATAAAGAATTGATGAACGTGTTCGACACTCCTGACTATCAGGTCACGTTCGACGAGGCGACCCAGAGCGAGGTGGCGGTAAGCGCCTCCGAAACGATCGTCTTCAACGGAATTCCTTCAATGAAGTCTCTGGCGACTTTTGTCAAGGACAACGGATTTGGCGGAATGGCGCTTTATGACATTTCGGGTGACCACAAGGCCCCTGTCGTCTCCCTTTTGGTGACGGTAGGCCAGGTCTTGAGGCCCGAAATTAAGTATAACGCTAAGAAAAAGTGATTTTGCCCACAAATAATCCTGTAAAGTTTTTTTTGCGAGACAAATGTCCTTTTTTGAATTATATTATAGCCACATAAACAATAAACCCTAACAAAGAGAGAGAATTATGAAAAATCTTGCTATCTTCGGCCTTGCTGCCGCTAGTGCATCCCTGGCCGCAGGCACCCTGTGGAACATGGAGGTGGGTGCTTACCAGGTTCAGGTTCCTGAAGTGAAGACCTGCGTCGCTCCTTCTGAAGACGACTATAGCTACTGCTACCAGCAGACTGGTGGTTGGTGGTTCGCCTACGTTGGTGACGAAAACAAGGGTCAGACCATGTCCTTTGACCCGATTACCACCAACGATGATGGTACCTACAAGCTTATCACGACTGACGAATCTGATGGTTCTATCATCCCGGGCGGCAACCTTGTTGAAGGTGTTGGTCTCCAGGTGACGATGTCCGCCGCTGGTGGTGCATCTTCTGATCCGGCTATCGCTGGTATCGGCTTCAACTGGAATAAGGCTGAAACCCCGATCGACATTTCCGCACATCCGGGTTATTGCATTGTTTACGGCTGGACGGGCTCTCAGTCTCTCCAGCTGGAACTTGGTTGGGATGAAGATGCCAATGGTTATGACTCTTGGTACACCCTGCTCCCGTCGACCTCTGGCAATAGCGAAATGCTCGACCTTCCGTGGTCCGTGTTCAAGCAGGATGGCTGGGACAAGACCAACAAGCACACTCTCGACGAAGCTAAGTCTGGTGCAAAGTCTGTGAAGATTCGTTTGAAAAACGCTACTGCTGCTGAAGTCAAGGGTACCCTCACCATCGTCGAATTCGGTTGGACGGGTGAATGCGGTGCCGGTGGCACGAAAGCTATCGGTAGCATCGCTAAGGCTTCTTCTGTGAAGGCAACCCTCTCTGGTCGCACCCTCTCCTTCTCTGGCGTTAAGGCTGCCAAGGCTGAAGTGCTGAACCTCCAGGGTCAGGTTGTTATGAGCGGTTCTACCGCTTCCGCAATGAACCTCGCTGGCCTCGACGCTGGTGTGTACATGGTTCGCGTTGCCGGTGCAAACCTCACTCAGAAGATCCTCCTCAAGTAATATCTACTTGAAGTAGACTTTCAGGACCCCGTCTTTGGACGGGGTTCTTTTTTTTGTGCCATAAAGTTCCGAGGCCTGGTTGCCGGTGTGCGATTGTTCACATCGGTTCCATTTGTGTACATGCAAACGCGTTTTTACTTTATTTTTTTGCTTTTTTTAATTAAATTATAGATTGAGTGTTTTGACTTTTTTTTCGAGGCTATTTATGAAAAAATATCTTCTGCCGGTATTGGGTGTTACTACGGCTATGCTGATGGCATGTTCCGACGAATCTTCTTCGCCGTCCAATGCGGTTGATCCCGGTATTGCTTCCAGCGCTTCTGTTGATCCGGGTCTTCTTCCTGTTTCAAGCGATGCGAATTCCGGACTGATTTTGTCTAGCGAAAGTTCTACTCCCGTGGTGGATCCCGGTGCTTCGACGTACTACGCCGTCTTCCCGACGCCGAACCAGTTGGCAGTGCAGACGATGTACAACAACTGGATTGCCAAGTTCTACGTGACTTACGAAGAAGAAGTGACGCAGCCGGTTTATCTGGGTGCCGTGATGCGCGAAAAGTTGGCGGCGTCTGCCCGAATCAAGTTCGATACTCCGAAGAACACGGTGTCCGAAGGCATCGGTTACGGTTTGCTGATTACCTACTTTATGAAGGACTGGGAACGGTTCAATAGGCTGTTCCGCTACTACAAGGCATACCCTGTTAGTGAAGCTGATGGCCTGTATTTCATGAAATGGATGGTCAAGGGCGACGATATGAATGGCGGATTCTCTGCCGATGCGACGGGTGGTTCCGCTACCGATGCTGACCTGGATGTGATGACAGCCTTGTTCCTTGCCTATGGTGAAACGGGAAATGCCGAGTACCTAGAATATGCAAAGGGTATCGCTGGTGCCATTTACAAGACTGAGGTTAATGCGACCACGCACTTGCTTATGCCGGGTAATGACGGCAAGCACATGAACGATGGTTATGTCTACAATATCAGCTATTTCTCGCTGGTGGCTCTCCGCTTGGCCATCAAGTACGATACGGAACGCAGTGCTGCTTGGCAGCAGGTCCTTGATGCCACGTATGACTTTATGACCAGAGTCCAGGCTGCTGGAAATGGCTTGTGGCCTGACTGGATTAATGCAGATGGCGTCCCGACCGATCCTGAAAACGGCTCTTCGACAGGTAAGTTGAATAATTTCTATGGTCTTGAAGGTGTGCGTATTCCGCTCCGTATTATGTGGGACTACAACTGGTTTGGTGATGATCGTGCAAAGACCATGGCCGAAACGGCAGCAAACTTTGCCTTTACCTCGACAGGTGGCGATATCACCAAAACCCTGATCAAGTATATCTACCAGGGTGAGCAGCCAACTGCGGGGCAGGGTGGTGCTCATTTCCGTGGCGCATTCTGCGCCCTGTGGACCGTCAGCCCCGAAAAGGCTGCTTATACTAGCGCTTGCAATGAAACGATCTTGAACATGGCCTACAAGCAGAACAACATCTACTTTGAACCTTCGATGCAGATGCTGTACTCGCTGTTCATCAACGGCTACTTTATCAAGTACTGGAATTATTAATAAACTATAGGGTAATACAATGGTGTTGAAAAAACTTCTGATGGGTGTGCTTGCGGTGGCGATTGGGGTGATTGCCTCGCCGATTTCGGAACATGGGCAGTTGTCCCTCAAGGGGTTTGATGTGGTCGACAAGAATGGCCAGCCGTATGTTTTACGCGGCATGAGCTTCTTCTGGGATGACTGGGGCTTTGAAAAGTTCTTTACCGAAGGAGCCGTGAAGACCATCGCCAATGACTGGGGCGGAAACGTGGTTCGCACCCCACTCCATGACTTGAACGAGTCCCGTGCGAAGTCGATGATTGACTATGCTGCCGCTGCCGGCATCTACATCATTGTGGACTACCATTCCCATTGCGCACACAAGAATACTTCCAGTGCGCAGTCGTTCTTTGGCAATATCGCGAGTTACGTGAAGCAGAAGGGCTACGTGCATGTTCTTTATGAACTGTACAACGAACCGCTTTACGCAAATTGCAATAGTGGAAACGATACTCAATCTGGTGGATCCCTTACAACTTGGGCAACTATCAAACAGTATGCAGAATCGGTGATTCCGAAGATCCGTGCGAACGACCCGAACGGTATCATTATCGTGGGTACCCCGAACTACTCTCAGGGTACCGAGGCTGCTCGCGCCAATCCCATTACGGGCCAGAAGAATATCGCCTACACGTTGCATTTCTATGCATCGACAAGCGGTCACGGTAACTTGCGCTACAACGTGCTCAAGGGTAAGTGCAACGATTTTCCGATCATCATTACCGAATGGGGTGTTTCCGAATCTAGTGGCGACGGCAACTTCACGAAGTCCATGAACGACACCTGGATTTCCTGGATTGAAACCATTGGCGTGAGCTGGGCCAACTGGTCCATTAGCGACAAGGGCGAAACTTCTGCCGCTTTGACGGGAGGCGCAAGCCCTAATGGTGGCTGGAACGACGGTAACCTGACCGCTTCGGGCAAGTATGTCAAGAACCTGATGAAGAACCTGAATGCCGGTAAGGGGCTTTCGAGCGTTGGCCTTACTGAATCCAATGTTGATTGTTCTCAATTGAACGGAGGTGATGTGTATGAGTTTGTCAGGAATGGTATCGGCGAGTTCGGTTATTCCGTTCAGGGCGAAAACTATATGGATTCGTTGAATGTGAAGACTGTTGATGCCGAGAAGGGCGTGCAGAATGGCAAGTACCTGGCTACACAGAATAGCGGTTCGGAATCCTGGACCTCATACACGTTGATGGGTGTTCCGGCTTCAGGGTATTACGTATTCTATGCCAAGGTCGGCGCTAACAGCGATGGCTATATCCGCTACAGTGTTGACGACGGCGCAACTGTTGATTCCGTTAAATATTCTTCTACGGGTGGACTGACGACTTTCAAGGGCGTCTACAACAAGATTGCCCTGCCGGTCGAAGGCTCGGCAAATATTAAGCTTTCTTGGAAGGGGGACCTCTCCATTGATGCTTTCACGGTTTACGAGGCCGACTCTACGGATAGTCTAGATCTGGATATCAAGGCGGGCGAACAGATTGTCTCGATCGGTTCCGCAAAGGCCTCTGTGTCGGACCAGTTCCGTTTCGATGCCAGGAACCGCTCCTTCGTGATTCCGGAAGGCTACGAACGTCTCTCCTTGTTCTCTGTAAAGGGCCGCAAGGTTTACTCGGCCGATGTGACGGGCAAGGCTAATGTGGGCCTGGATCGCTCGGTCAAGAAGGGTGTGTACATGGCCGTCCTGAGCGGAGCGAAGGGACAGACATCCCTGCAGCTTAAGGTGACAGAATAAAGCACCATAACACGAAAAGATTGAATGCCGGGTTTACCCCCGGCATTTTTTTCTTACGTCATCCTCGACATCATAAAAGCACATAAGTGTCCCCCTTATGTCATCCTCGACGGAGCGAAGCGACGGAGGGGATCCAGAGAAGAAGTCACTCGTCGTTCTCGCCACAGTTGCGCCTCGGTCACGAGCCAGCCCTCTCCCTTCCGTCATCCTCTAGCACAAGCGTGCCCCCCCCCTTATGTCATCCTCGACGGAGCGAAGCGACGGAGGGGATCCAGAGAAGAAGTCTCTCGTCGTTCTCGCCACAGTTGCGCCTCGGTCATGCTGGTGAGCGAGCTCCCCATCACGACACTCGGCTTTTTGTATATGGAATCTGCTGCGCAGATTCATAATTGGCGCCTCGGTTATGAGCAAGCAAGGTTGACGCTTCGCGTCCGTAGCTGCATTTATCAAACATAAACCCATAAATGGTTTATGCTTGAATAAATTTGCACACTCTTGCTCACAACTCTCGGCTTTTGTATATGGAATTTGCTGCGCAAATTCATATACGTGCGCCTCGGTCATGCTGGTGTGCAAGCACCCCATCACGACTCTCGGCTTTTTGTATATTACCCCTCGTATGGAAAATGATTCTTTGAATGTGAATGATGCTGATAGCGTGGCGACCGATAGCGCCGTGGCTGCGCCTGAAATCCAGATGCCTTCGCCCGAGCAACTCGGAATTTCGATTGTCGCGGGACCGCAGGGTGGAATGCCCGCGGTGACCGTGGGCGATACCTTTGAATTCCCCGTGACGGTCTCCTGGAGCGTACAGGGGAGCGCCCTGCTGGTGGTGCCGACAGGTTCCGCGAACGCGAAGGGCCTCACGCAGGTGGGAATGTCGCAGGAATCGGCGCGCTCCGTCAAGGACGGCAAGGAAATCGCTTCGATTACGTTTACCTACAAGATTGTGGCCGCCGATACAGGTGATCTGCATGTACCTGCGATGCGTTTCGAGATTCCTACGCAAATGGGCCAACCGCTCGATTTTCGCAGCGAAAGCGTGGATGTGCGCGTGAACGAACCGTTTAATCCGCTTCCGTTTGCGGTAGGCCTGATTGTGGCCGTTTGCGTGCTCTGCGCGGGCTTGTGGCGTGTAAAACGCCGTAACGCCGCCCGAGAGGCTGTTGCTGCCAAGAATGCCGCCGAAAACGCTCTTCGGACGAAAATGCTGGTGCTCAAACAGCGCGTGAATTCGGCCGACAGTCGCGAATGGCTCCTGGAGCTCGAAAGCATCTGCAAGGAATACGTGGCGACTAAGTTCCCCGAGCTTGCCGAAGGGATCGCTTCTGCTGCAGGGAATGCATCCGCCGCCTCCGCGGTCAATCTGGATGCGTTAGTGAAGGATGGCAAGCTGGAAGGCTGGGAGGCTATTGTCGAGGAATTCGCGCACGCCCGCTACGGCGGCGGCAAACGCGACGGCTTCGAAAATAAGGAAACCTGGAAAGGAGCCATGAAGCTCATGGGTATTTCCGAGGACGAAGAGTAACTGGGTTTCAATGAAAATCATCCGGGTGACAAAAGAAAGCGAGCGTGCGGGTGCGTACTATGTGCGCATGGCAACGATGATGCACAAGTACCAGATTCCGCTGGATGCCGAAATTGATGCCCATGACGGCGAAAGCTGTCACTACGTTCTGGCGCTGGATGATATCTATCCGGTGGCTACCTGCCGCTGGTTCGAGGTAGGCGATGCTGCTGAAGGCGTTGCCGAAATCGGGCGTGTTGTGGTACTGCCGGAATACCGCGGGCAGCACTTGGGCCGCTCTGTTGTTGCCGAAGCCGAAAAGTGGATGCGCGAAGCAGGCTTCAAGAAGGTCGAGATTTCGAGCCGCGTGAATGCTGTGGGCTTCTATGAAAAAATGGGCTACCGCTTCAACGAGAGCGGCAAGGCCCATCATGACACGTTCGAGTGCGTGTATATGGAAAAGGTTCTGTGAACCTAGTGGATATCCATTTTCGAGAAAAGATTCAACACGGCGACGCCTGAAATAATCAGGACGAGCCCCACGATGGCTCCCAAATCCGGCATCTGCTTGAAAAAGAAGATGCCGCTTATTGTAATTAGGGCGATGCCGAGAGCCGACCAGGTGGCGTACGCGATGCCGATGGGGATGGTTCGCAGGCAGAGACTCAACAGGTATAGCGACGCTACGTAGCAGACGAGCGAGGCGATGGACGGGACGAGCTTGGTAAACTGCTCCGACATCTTGAGGAGCGTGGTGCCGGCGGCTTCTGCGACAATAGCGAGGATAAGGAATGCGTAGTTGAGCATAGGGAGAATATACAAATTAATTTTTTATATTGTGAAAAAAATGAGAGGAATCTATGCCGAGTTCTGAAAAATTCCGCGATTATGTTTTGGGGCAGTTCAACGGAATGCTGCTTGAAGGCGGATTCCGCGTGACGACCCGCAAGATGATGGGCGAATACATCCTCTATGCCGACGGGAAAATCTTCGGCGGGATTTACGATGACCGCCTGTTGGTAAAGCCCGTGCCCGCGGCCCTGGAGATGCTCCCCGGCGCAAAAAAGCAACTGCCTTACGAAGGCGCAAAGCCGATGTTGCGTGTCACTGCAGAACAGATTGAAGATAGCGCTTTGCTGGTTCGCCTGCTCAAAGCCATGTTGCCGGAACTGCCTGCACCAAAAGCGAAGAAATAAAAAACGGTATACCGTCCTCGGCGCTTTACTAGTTATGCCCGTGGGCATCTCCTTTTCAGAAGTAAATTTGTCTGTTTTTTTTGACGAAACCCATAAACAAGCAGATGGAATGCGCTCGATTTCCTTTGGAAAAAGGTATCATTGTAATGTATGAAAGTCGTATTCCTCATTATATTGGTGTTCCTGTTGTATGGCTGTTCCGTTCACAAGGCGAATATAACGAAGGGCACATTTGATGTGGATGTTCCCGAACCGTTTTGGGGAACTGGCGTCTGGGTGATGCCGAATACCGTCTACTTTAGGGGAAATATTGCGTATACCGTTGGGGACAAAGAAATAGTTCCACTAGACGGTCTAACAAATGAAGGGTATAGGCGACCTCGTGGTGAATCGCTTCCGGACGAAGATGCGAACATTGAATACCGACTGAAGGACAGTCCCTTTAGCGGCTCTATGGATGTTTTTGCAAAGACATGGCTTTTCTTGGGAGGGGGACGAATCGAGATGAGTCCTTATCCTTCTGCTACACTTTTTGCGGGACTGAATTCACTCTTTGGTGAATTTGGATTGGGTGCTCGTCTGGGTTATTCCAAGGATAAAGCTACTTATTCTGGAAAGTACTTGTACGTAGAAAATGGTAGCTTGGATGATGATGTTCTTTTCAATACCGTCGTCAAGGGAAAATTTGAAGAAACGCATTCTTACAGCAACGCCAATTTCGGATTGTACGCCTATTCAAGTCTCTTTGTGACGGAACATTTTTCGTTGAATTTTTCTACGGGCTATTATCAGCCTTGGTTATTCAGGAGTTCGCTCCAATTGGATAATATCGAGGTTCCTGGGGATTACGACATAACCATAGATTTCCCGTATTTTCTCTCGCAATACGCCGGGGCGACCATATCTCTGTTTGATCATGTTCTGTTGTCTGTAGGGGAAACCTATTACTACACTCGTTCTCCCGCCTCGGCCAATAACATCTGGCAAACCCATTTCTCTTTGTCTTACATGTATTAGATGATCATTTTCCGGTAGCCGGGAAAATGATCTGTTTTCTTACCCTGTCGTGTCCGCTGCTACGCTTGTCATTCCGGGCTTGACCCGGAATCTCCTTCCTAGAAGCAAAGTGGTCTATTTTATTTGACGAAGCCCGCAAACGAGCGGATGGAATGAATCTGATTTCTACCTAGATATTCTATTTTGTAGATAATGGGTTGTAAATTTTTATGGGTTGTGTTGATGGTGTGCGCCCTGCTCTTGGTGGGGTGCTCAAGTCATCCGCCTTCTGCAGCGCAGTTTATGAATATGAAAAATAAAAGTTTTGGCTTTGGTTCTGGAGGAACGCTGCGAACAGGTAATCTTTATGATGGAAAATGCAATAATTATGATCATAATGATTATTTTTGTGTTGAAGAAGCAAGGGATTTAGATCTTGCATTTTTTTATCGCATCCATTATGGTGTGTTCGGTTTATCTCTTGAAAATTTTACTCCCAATTTGCATGCAGGTTTTCTTAGTCAGTATGTCGGATTGCAAGGATGGGCTTGGACTGGGATGGGAGCAGTGGAAGAACGCTATGGACGCGGAGGCTCGTTTTATGGGGGTGTAATGCTAATAGAGGAACTGCCGATAACTGAAAAGTTTAGAATAGGTGCCAGTGAACATATTTCGCGTAATGTCTATAAGGTCGATGAAAATTTGGGTGGTCTTAGTTTTTGGTCTGCGGATGCTTTTGGGGAATATGGTGTCGGTGCTTATGTTTCCTTCTGGGGTGCTTCGCTAGAATACCGTTATGGGCGGGAAATAGGGAAATCCAACAATCGTTTTTATTTTACGTTGAATTATTTGTTTGGTTTGAAGGAAAAAACTCCAGAAGAAAAACAACGTCGTCGGGAATTGAAAAGTGCATTGAATCGGTACGAGGTGTTGCGTTCGGAATTGAATGTGCGAAAGGAAAAAGTGAAGTGGCTTATTCGAACAAAGGAGAATCAGGGGTCTGTTACCGAAGAAGAAATTGAAGAAGAGAAACGGCAGCTTCAGGAATTGAGAAGGGCTGCGGATCAGCAGAAAATGAAAGTTCGAGAATTAAAAAACGCAAAACGCTTTGACTTTTGATTTTTTAAGATTGGGCAAGCACTGCTTACCCAATTTAGTCTATGTAAAATTTTCGTAAGCCCCTTGCCAGTTTTTTGATTATTAGGTACATTACCGCTGAACGCATCTCGCTATACAAAGGCGAGGTGCGTTCTTGTTTTAATTGGATTTCGATTTTGCAAGGACGTCTCTAAACATTAACTGGTCGCAGAATGCGACCAAAAGGAGACTACTATGAAGTCCGAAGAAATCAAGACCCTCTTCGAGAAGTTTGAGGCTATTGCTTGCGATTACCAAGGAGTGGAATGCTGGAGTGCTCGTGACCTGAGTGAACTGCTTGGGTATAACAAGTGGGATAAGTTCCAGAATGTCATTTGCAAGGCTCGGGAAGCTTGTAATAATGCAGGAGAAGAAACCGAGGACCATTTTCCCCGAGTGGGGAAAATGGTCTCTCTCGGAAGTGGTTCTGTTCGCGAAGTTGATGATTATATGCTCACTCGTTATGCTTGTTATCTGGTTGCGCAGAACGGGGATTCTCATAAGGCCGAAATTTCTTTTGCACAGAATTACTTTGCTGTGCAGACTCGTGTGGCAGAAATTGTTGAAGGTCGCATCCTCGAACTAGAACGTGTGCAGGCGAGGGAAAAGCTTGCTCATACGGAAAAGGTTCTTTCGGGAGTATTGTTTGAACATGGCGTAGATAGCAAGGGGTTTGCCGTTATCCGTTCCAAGGGAGACCAAGCGTTGTTTAATATCGATACGAACCTCTTGAAGCGTAAGTACAACGTTCCCGCAAGTCGGCCGCTGGCAGACTTCTTGCCTACGGTAAGTATCAAGGCGAAGGATCTTGCTGCCGAGATGACTTCTGTTAAGACGCAGACGAAGAATCTTTTTGGACAAAAGAAAATTGAAAAAGAACATGTGGACAACAATCTCGCCGTTCGTAAGATGCTTCTTGACCGTGGCATTGTTCCCGAGAAGTTGCCCGCAAGCGAAGATGTCAAGAAGGTGGCGCGTCGGTTGAAAAGGGCTGATGCTGCTCTTCTGAAACCACAAAAGAAGAAAAAGTAGAAGCATTTTCCCCGCGTGGGGAAAATGATAGAGTGGACCATATTCCCGGCGCCGGGAATATGGTCTTTTTTTTTGCCCTAAATGTCATGCTGGGCTTGACCCGGAATCTCCTTCCTAGAAGCAAAGTGGTCTGTTTTATTTGACGAAGCCCGCAAACGAGCGGATGAAATGAATTCGATTTTTACCTAGATATTTGCTTTGTATGGGGGTGATTTAGATGAAGACACGCATTATAACTACGACATCGATATGTGGGATAATCATTCTGAATGGGTGTTTGATGGAACAGGCAGTGTCTTTTGGAACAAAAGGTTCTTTTCATTGGGATTTGGATTACAGACTGTAACACCTTTTACTCAGCTGGGAATCGTTTCTCCGTATTTTGGGGCCTCTGCGTGGAGTTCAATATACTCGCCTTTGAATATCGCCAATTACATGAGTGATAATTTCTGGAAAGATATTTCTTTTGGAGCGGTGTTTATAGAACAAATTCCTATAGGACGTAAAATGAAAATAGGAATTACAGAACATGTTTCTAGAAATGGAGTAGAAAGAAATCTTCAAGAAGCCGTAGAAGGCTTTATGGCGTTTTCTTTTCCTGAACCACATCCTGTTTTTTATCGTGAAGTTGGTGTAGGGGCTTTTGTTTCGTATAAGCGTGAAACTTCTACCCTTGCTATTGAATTCCGCTATGGTAGAGATTTAGATAACAGATGCAATCGATTTGCGGTAATGATAGATTTTTGGGGGTTGGCTAATCAAAAGTTTATATATGATGAGAAAAAGGGAAAAATTCGATGGATGAAAACTCAAGAAGAAAGAAATAAAGCGGAAGAACGGCAAAAGGCAAGGGCGTTGGAGTCTTTGGAAGAATATGAGAAACGGCAGAGAGACGAAGAAGAGTGATGGTCTTCGGGGGTGTTAGGGGGTGTCCCACTAGGCGAGGGGGTAGCGGCAGACACGGCGATAGCCTGGCCGCAAAGCGGACAGTAAAGGCCGAAGGCCGTAATTTGTCCGCGTGCGGAGCAGGCTGAGCAGTGGCTAAAGCTAGGGGGATTCTTACCCCTTTTGATAACTCATTTGCCTTTTTTCGTGGAATTTTGTATCTTAAAATCCGAAAAAAGCTCTCGTCTCTCGTCTCTCGTCTCTCGTCTTGCTGACGAACGATGATATTCGAAAAACGGAGGTCGTTGAAATTTTGTAAAATATACACAGAGGTAAAATCGCATGGATATTCAGGAACTTTCGGAAAAGGTTAGACAGCAGAGTGCTTTTTGCATGAATTTGCTGCGTGAAGTGGAAGGGACGGTGATTGGCCAGAAGGCTCTGGTGGAAAGCATTTTGACGGGTATTCTGGCGGACGGTCATGTGCTGCTGGAAGGCCTGCCGGGCCTTGCCAAGACGACTGCAGTGAAGGCTTTTGCCGATGCCGTGTCGCTTGACTTCAAGCGCATCCAGTTTACGCCTGACCTGTTGCCGGCTGACTTGCTGGGTACCACGATTTACAACGCGAAGGAAGCGAAGTTCGAGACCCGCAAGGGCCCACTGTTTACGAACCTGGTGCTCGCCGATGAAATCAACCGTGCTCCGTCGAAGGTGCAGAGCGCGCTTCTCGAAGCGATGCAGGAACGCCACATCACCATCGGCGACGAGACGTTCAAGCTGGACGAACCGTTCCTGGTGCTTGCCACGCAGAACCCCATCGAGCAGGAAGGTACGTATCCGCTGCCCGAAGCCCAGGTGGACCGTTTCCTCTTGAAGGTGAAGGTCAGCTACCCGAACAAGGCCGACGAAATGAAGATTCTCGACGCCGTTGCCGGTGCGGGGCTGCGCCAGCCGCAGGCCGTCGCCACGAAGGAAGATATCCTCGCCGCCCGCCAGCTGGTGAAGCAGGTGTACGTGGACGAACGCGTGCGCGAATACATCGTGAACCTGGTGCTTGCGACCCGCGATCCGGGCAGCATCAAGCGTAGCGACTTGGTGGGCTTTGTGGAAGTGGGCGCCTCGCCGCGTGCATCCATCGGCCTTGCCCAGGCATCGAAGGCCCATGCGTTTATTCAGGGCCGCGCCTACGTGACGCCCGAAGACGTGAAGGCAGTCGCCATGGAAGTGCTCCGCCACCGCATTATCTTGAGCTACGAGGCCGAAGCGGAAGAAGTCTCCGCCGAAACCGTCGTGCAGAAGATTCTGGATTCTGTGGAAGTTCCTTAGTGAGGAGAAACGGCTTGTATTAACAAGCCGTGACGACGAGAGCAACGCTCTGACCGGAGGCCTGTCAATTGCGGTAGAGCGTTGCGGTCGCGTAAGGAGCGTCGCGAGAGTCGCAGCCTTCACTCATTGTCATTCCGGCCAGAGCCTGCCCTGGACTGTGATCCAGGGAGACGGAATATTTTTTGCGTCCTCTAGTCGTCGCAGAAATTGTCGTATTGTATTTGAACAAACGGAGGGCAGTCTTCGCAAATTTTGTTGTCGTAGCCTACGAAAATTTCGGAGTTGCTGTGCCGCTTGATGAAAAATTGGTAGGTCTCGGTATTAGTGGAATCAGGTTGCCTGTATGATGTGATATTTATAGTCCAGTTGAAATTTTCTAGGTCGCGGTTGTCTATTCCCCAATAAAAATACTTACTGGTGTCCTTCTTTGAATAGATCAGGGAATCTCCGGCTACGATTTCAACATATAGGGAGTCCGTATCTGCGGATGCGTGAACGCTAATTCCGCTTCTGCATAATAACTCACCAAAAAAGATTGTATCCAGATCGCAGGAACAAAGCGCAAGGAGCAGAAAGGTAATCAAAATGCGCATAAGGACCATCAACTGTTTTTTTCTACTAGCTTGTAATCGGCTAGTTCGCTGCATTCTTTTGAAGACGGTGTGTTGAACAGTGTAAAACCGTCCGACTGTTTGGTCAGATAAATGGCCGTAACTCCGCTGCCGACATCTAGGGTGTATGGGATTGCCTGCAGCCATTGGTTATTGCAGAATACTTCAATTTGGAGCTCGTATTCGGATTCGAGCCTGTTTCCAGCGAAGGTTGTTTTTAGGTCCTTTGTTCCGATTTGTTGAAATATTGTGTCTTTGTCGTAGAGAACGGTTATTTTTAGGGAATCTACGATGGGCGGATGTTCTACGTGGATTCCAACATGGACATCGTCATAGTTTGCATCGGGAAAGCGTTCGCATTGGCAAAAGAGCAGAGGCAATGCCAAGATGAGTATTTTGGCGATGGTGGAAGATTTCATATCGGTAATATACATTATTAGGCAGAGGGTGTTTGGGAACTTGATGTTACATTAGCAGCGCCTTGATATAGGTTTGCACCTGCTTGACGGAGAGAGGGGTTGCTGCGCTTTCGAAGGTGGCAATGAGGTTTTTGCCGATGGTGTACCCGCTTGCGGCGTAGTGGGCGAGCTTTTGGACAGCGTTCTCGGCGTAGTCCGGCTCGCCCATCAGGCCGAAGTGTTCCCAGATGACTTCTTCGCGGGTGCTGGGGCGCAGACAGGTGAAGTCAGGGTAGAGTGTGCCCCAGCCCTTGACGCTTGTGGGAAATTCATAGCGGTAAGGGATGCCTGCACGGTCGAGGGCGTCCGCGATGATGACTTCGGATTTCGAGCGGACGCGGACGCCGTTTGCGGTGTAAAACTCGGGGGCATTGATTTCGAAGGCCTTGCCCGTGTAGGGCAAGTGCCGCCACGCTTCGATGAACTCGCTATCGGGTTCACGCACCGGTGCGATGAGTGCGCGGCGGCCCGGATGCTGCTTGGTGAAGGCCTGGTCAAGTGCGTTTGGCCGATATGCCTTGAGGAAAGTGTCGATGGCCGCGAGCTGCTTCTTGATGATGGTCTCCGCCGCCCTGTTGTAGTCACGCTGCGCAAGGGCCTTTGCCTTGCGGATTTCTTTGCGCGGGAGGTAGGTCCCTTTCGTGTCTCCCTTTTGCGTAACGATGTAATACTGGTAGGATTGTCTGCATTTGTCAACGCGTAGATTTCCGCTGATGTTTTTTGTCTTTCCAATCTGCGTGAGTAAGGAGAGATTTTCTTCTTGCCGCGAAATCAGCATTTCAATAAGAGGATCGTTTAAGGCGTTGTTGTCTTCGAAATGTGTTTGCATAAAATATCCTTTTGCGAAGACGGGTAATATAAAATGTTTTATTTAAAAAAGAGTCAAATGGCGAAAAAAAGTGAATTTTGCTAGCAACTGTTTGCAAAACAGGTTGTTTTCTCGATAGATAATCCTGTTTGTAGATGGATAGAGCGATTAAATGGTTGTTTTGGGAGGTGCGTACCTATAAAATGCCTGGTTGGGTGAAATTTATAGGTATGATTGCGATTGGTTGAAGTGGGGTGTACCTATAAAATGGAGCTGTTGTGCCTGTTATAGGTACCAAAACGCTCCGAATTGGGGTGCCCGCGATCAAATAAATGATAATTTGTTGTAAATTTTGGCGAAACGTACCTATAAAATGAATGAGAAAAGTCTGCTTATCGGTATGGGGCTTGAAACTGTCTTTTAAATGTACCTATAAATGTAGGCGAATGGAGCTATTTATAGGTACGGGGTATTCAAAGTACTCTTTGGCGACCTATAAATCGGTGCGAATTGGGAAATTTATAGGTGCCTTATTTTGCCGGTGGCGTGAAAAACAAATAGGCTGGGCGTATTTTAAATGGTTTGGGCGTAATCGCTCCGTTTTTTGATTATTTTTGGAATTGTGAATAATGTGCGCTTCGGATTCATTTCGCTTTGCATGCTGCTGACCGCTCTATTTTGCGGGGCGTGCTCGAATTCCGTTTCGGAAATCGGCGAGGAGCGGGATAATTCGAGTGCCCCTGCAGAGGATACTCCCGTACAGGTGAAAATCGTTGCGGATTCTGCTCATGAGGGGATGCTGCGGGTGCAGCCCATGGGCGCTTCCATTTTCCTCGGCAGCGATGACGAACGGGCAAAAGCCTCCGAAAAGCCGCGGATGAAGGTGACCCTGGACTACGATTTTTCGCTGGGCGTTCACGAATTTAGCTGCGCCGATTATGAGTTGGCGTCTCAAATGGATGATGGCTTGCTCGCGGATCTAGAATGTGTTGCGGGAAACGTGCCCAAGGTCAATGTATCGTATTACGATGCGGTTCTTATCGCAAATGCCTATGGAAAGGCGAAGGGCTTTGATACCGCCTATACATATTTGAATCGGCTGTTCGATCAGAATGGAAAGTGCGCCTATTTGGAGGGATTGACTTTTCACCCAGAGGTTGAAGGGTTCCGCTTGCCGACAGAGGCCGAATGGGTCGTGGCAGCTTCCGCGGCCTGGAATCCAGAGCAAAGCTGGAATGCCGCGAATTCCGGTATCGTTCGGCGTGAAATCTGCGATTTTGTGGACTCCGTCGGTTTTTGCGACCTAGCGGGGAATGTGCTGGAATTGACGAATGACTGGCTCGGAAATTTACGGGATACCGCCGTGACGAATTATGCGGGGACTCCGGTTGGAAATTCGCTGCTAGAAAAAGTTGTCAAGGGCGGGTCTATCATTCAGCCGGCTAGCGATATGACTTTATATAGTAGGGGTGATGTCTATACGGTGTCGGCATCGACGACAACGGGGTATATGGGATTTCGTCTGGCGTTTGGAGCGATTCCGCACGCGTCGTGGGTGGCGTCGAACGGCCACGCCGTAGGTGACTTGCCTGTGGTCAAGGCGTCCTCTGCAGATATCCGCCAGAAAGTCGGAACGACCCGAGTCAAGCTTGCTTTCAGGAACAACCAGACGGGTAATCTCGCTTTTGTAGATTACAAGGATGGCCGCGTGAATGTGGCTGAAATTTTCGATACCTTGCCCGTGTTCCATCCGGAAATTTCTCCGGACGGGATGAAGGTTGCCTTCTGTACGGGAATCGAGGGCGTGTCGGGAAAGTCCGCTCTTTATGTGCGCAACCTAGATGCCGATGGAAGCGGCCTGGTAAAGCTTGATGTTGAAAGTGCTGCCATTCCGCGCTGGTATGTGGATGCGTCGGGGGATACGTCGATTGTCTACGTGGATGATGCGGGAGACAATAGTGACGATGCGGCTTTCTTTTTGAAAGCGACTTGGAGTGTGCCTTTTTCGCAGGGCCGATTCGGTAAACCGAAAAAGATTCTCTCCGGGGCGTACCATGGCGGCGTTTCTCGCGAGGGGCATAGCGACGGCATCCATCGCGCCGTGTCAGGTTCCAAGCGGCTTCGCGTGAATGTGGATGGAAAGGATAATGTTTGGCTTGATGGCGCGCAGGCCTGTAACGCCTCTCTTTCTGGCGACGGCACCGATAGGACTTTGTTCCTTGATTTTGGTAGTGCTGCAGGTAGGAATTTTGCGGGTAAGAAATATGCGACGCACGAGCGCCTGCTTGTTGCTGACAGCAGCGGAAAACTAGTGCGTGCGATTCCTGCGCCTGACGGCTATACCTTTGATCATTCCGAGTGGGCGAACCGCGAAGATTTGGCGGTGGTCACCATCGTCAATTCTGTAGGTGCACATCGGAAGATTGCGTTGGTGGATGTAGGCGATTCCAGCATTGTCGATCTTGTCGAGGGTGAAGAATTGTGGCATCCGTGTCTATGGGCCATGTCGAAGAGTGAGGCGGGTAATCTTGAGCTGGACAGTGCAGGCGTGTATCGCGATGCCGTATACCAGGAAGGCGAAAAGGCGATGTCAGTGAAGATGCGCATGTTCTGGGACAATAAGGATTCCTTTGAGTTGATTGCGTTAGGAAGCTCCAGGACCGAAAGGGGAATTAATCCTCTGCAGTTCTCGATGCCCTCGTTTAATTTTGGCTCTGTGGGTGGCGACTTGTGGGCTGAACTTTATATGGCGAACAACTATGTCTTACCCCATGCAAAGAATCTCAAGTACCTCGTCATCGAGATTTCTCCTGACTTGATGAGTAATAGCCGCAGCGCGAGAATGTTTACTTTGTTTGAACAGGCTCCGGGTTATATTTATGACCGTAACCATCAATTTTGGAAGGATAGCGTTCCTGCAGAATTTATTCGTATCGTTGACGAGAACAATCGTTATACTGTAGAAGATTCTTTGGAATATGTAAATACGTTAGGTTTGCTGAAACTTGAGTCGCTTGGCTGGGGTAGCGATGTGCAGGTAATGCGCGATACGATTCTTTCACAGATGGATGAAAAAATATACAAGAAAGTTGTAGATAGCTTGACGACCTTTATTGATACGACACAAAATAAGGGCTTTAAAATTATCGGGTTAGTTTATCCACAATCACCGCAGTATGCGTCTACAGGAAGCTTTGGCCGTCATGGAACCCAGAGGAGCCTCGCAAAGCAGACTCTTGACTATTTCGATTCCCTGTCCAGGGAGTATCCCCATTTTATTCTGGTGGACGAAAATAAGTTTGGCGCGCACGACTATACGGACTCGATGGCCTACGATTTCGACCACTTGAGTGCCTTGGGGGCGGAGCGCCTGTCGGCCCGACTGGATTCCCTGCTGAAAAATAGCCCTTGATTTATGCAAATCGGCACTTTTAGATAGTGTGCGATTCGTCTCTCTTTGCTATCTTTATGGCGAAAAAGGGCGCAGGGAAGTCCCCTGCGTTTGAATTTCGTCGTTTAACAAGCAATCGACCTGCGGACTGCCTGTTCGGGTTTCGTTCGCCGGGTCAAAAAAATGAAGGATATATGGCAAATCGTGTTGTAATCGGTTCCCAATGGGGTGACGAAGGCAAGGCCAAGGTTGTTGATTTTCTGACTCTGGACGCAGACTACATTGTGCGTTTCCAGGGCGGCGCAAATGCTGGCCATACCGTGGAAGTGGGCGACAAGAAGTTCGTGTTCCACCTGATTCCTTCGGGCATTATGCATGATGACAAGATTTGCGTGATCGGTAACGGCGTTGTGCTCGACCCGGTGCAGACTCTTGCCGAAATCGCTGACCTCCACACCAAGGGAATTAACCCGGAAGGTCGCCTGTTCATTGCCGACAACGCACACGTGGTGCTCCCGTACCATTCTACCCTCGACAAGGCCAAGGAAAAGAAGGCTGGCAAGGGCGCTATCGGCACGACGGGCCGCGGCATTGGCCCCTGCTACAGCGACAAGGTGAACCGTATCGGCGTCCGCGTGGGTGATCTCATGGACGAACGCGAACTTCGCCCCCGCGTCGAAGCGATGGCCAAGGTCCACAACGAAGAATTTAAGGTGATGTACGATGTTCCCGAAATCGATCCGGAACAGGTCATCAAGGACTACCTCGAACTCGGCCAGAAGATCAAGCCGTTCGTGCGCGACGTGAGCGCTATGCTCTATGCTGCCGTGAAGGCTGGCAAGCGCCTGGTGTTTGAAGGTGCCCAGGGTACCATCCTCGACGTCGACCAGGGTACTTACCCGTTCGTGACCTCCAGCAACACGGTCGCAGGCTATGCAAGCTGCGGCGCTGGCATTGGCCCCACGGCTATCGACCAGGTTGTCGGTGTCGTCAAGGCTTACACGACCCGCGTGGGTAACGGTCCGTTCCCGACTGAACTCTTGGACGAAACGGGCGACACGCTCCGCAAGATTGGTAACGAATATGGTGCAACGACCGGTCGTAACCGCCGCTGCGGTTGGTTCGACGCTCCGGTGGTCCGCAAGGCTGCCGTGGTGAACGGCCTGACTCACCTCGCCATCACCAAGCTCGACGTGCTCGACACCTTTGATACCATCAAGATTTGCACTCACTACGAATGCGACGGCGAAAAGATCGAGAACTTCCCGAACCAGCTTTCCAAGGTCGGTCGTTGCGTGCCGGTCTACGAAGAAATGCCGGGCTGGAAGTGCGATACCACCAAGTGCCGCAAGCTCGAAGAACTGCCGGAAAATGCCCGTAAGTACCTGAACCGCATGGCGGAACTCGTGGGCGTGAAGATCGGCATGATCTCGATCGGTGCAAAGCGTGACCAGAGCATTATCGTGGATTTGGACTAGGATCTAACGAAGGAGAAGGATATGGACAACGATGTATGTGGACTCTTGAAAGGGGTTGACCTTTTCTCTGAATTGACGGAAGAACAACTTGGCTTGCTGGCCAATTTGGTTGTTGTCCAGGACTTCAACCGCGACGAAACTGTGGTGCTCGAAGGCGACTGCTCGATGAAGGCGCTGTACCTGATTGCATCGGGGACGGTGCAGGTCTATATGACCGGCGTCGATGGGCGCGAGACGATCCTCAGTTTCTTGGAACGCGGCGACTTCTTTGGTGAAATGTCGCTCATCGACGGCGAACCGAGGTCTGCCTCGGTGCGCACCGTCACCGATGCGCAGCTGATGATCATTCACCGCGAACCGTTCCTGACGCTTATTCGCCAGACGCCTGAAATTGCGATGTCTCTTTTGTCCGAAATGAGCAAGAGACTGCGTAAGGCGAACAAGCAGATCGGTTCCTTGTCGACGATGTCGGTGAGTGGCCGCGTGGCGGGTACTCTCCTGAACCTGATGGAAGAACGCGGCATGCGTATCCATACGGACAACGGCCAGATGGTGACGGTGATTCACAACCGCCCGACCCAGCAACAGTTGGCTGACATGTCGGGTACCACTCGTGAAACGGTGAGCCGTATTTGCTCGATGCTGGTGAAGGCAAACGCAATCGCCATGACCGGCAAGGATATCGTGATCTTCGACGAAAGCGCCCTGCAGGAGAAAGCTACTAAAGGGTAGCCTTACCTAATATGGATAAAGTAAAAAGTATTTTGAACAAAGTTCTGACATGGTTCAAGACGGCGCCGATTGTGAAGGCGATTGCTGTCTGGATTGTTCTCTTGATTGTGCTAGCCTTTGCCGTCGACAAGCTGCTGATGCCGATTTTCTCGGGTCATTTCGCCTCAACAGGTGAGGTCCCGAACCTTGAAGGCATGTCGCAGGAAGCTGCGGAAAAGGTCCTGGACTCGGCTGGCTTCAAGTACGAATGGCTCGAAGAAGGCCGCTACAGCGCACAGATCCCGGAAGGCCTCGTGCTGGTGCAGATGCCTGCTGCCGGACGCACCGCAAAGCTCGGGCGTACCGTCAAGCTGACCAAGAGTATGGGACTTCGCGAAGTGGAAATTCCTGATCTTCGTGGCAAGAGCCAGAAGCAGGCCTCTATTTCCCTTAGCCGCGCAGGCCTCGTGCAGGGCGCGATTGTGAAGGGCGCCCACCAGAGCATTCCTCGCGGAGTCGTGATTCGTACGATCCCGTTTGCAGGACAGAAGGTCCGCGTGGGCGATACGGTGAAGGTCGTTATTTCGGCGGGTGCAACGCAGGGCAAGACTCTGCTCCCCGATTTTAGCGGCGAGCTCATTGATAACGTTTATTCTAAAGTTGAAAACCTCGGCTTCAAGGTCGGCAAGATCAAGCGCAAGAAAGACGAAGAAGGCCGTCAGCCGGGTACGGTTATCGAGACGATGCCGAAGCATGGCGACTATCTGCCGCCCGATTCCAAGATTGACTTTGTGATCGCGGACTAGGATTGATGATGAAGTCTCGGTTCCTTTCGCTTGCGGCTATGATAGCGCTTTCGGTGATGGCGCTGTCGTTTGGCGGTTGCGCCTCGTCTGCGAAAAAGGGCGAAGTCCTGACGGCCGATGACTCCGTTGCGATTGCAAAGGCGGTGAATGCGAAGCTTGATTCTATCAAGAAGGCTTCCGCCGAGGAACCTGCCTTGCCGCAGAATATTGATGCGGCTCATGAATCTTTTATCCGCGCCCAGGAAATGGAACTGCGTGGCGAACGCGCCCTTGCGAACGTGTTCTGGCAGCACGCTGCTGAATCGGACCCGAACAGCCGTTTCCTTGCCTTTAAGCTTGCCGAGATTATGGCGGCGCAGGGTGCGGATTCTGTTGCCCTGTTGCAGGCCCAGCGTGCTAATCGCCTGAAGGGTCGCCCGACGGCATTCCAGCTCGGCTTGCTCGCTCATTTGTATGTGAAGGATGGCCGCGCCGATTCCGCCCGCAAGTATTTCAATGCGGCGCTCGATACCTCCCGCTATCAGGACATGACGCTCCTGTATGACTATAGCCTTTTCTTGGAAGCGGTGCAGGATGGCAAGGAACTCGTGCGCATCTATGACCTGCTTCTGCCGCAGGTGAATTATATGCCGACGCTTTTCCAGCGCCAGCTGAAACTGCTGCTGGACCAGCATAAGGATTCTGCAGTCGTGGAACTTTTTGCGAAGGGCCACGAGGCGACCGGCGACAAGAAAATGCTTTTGCAGATGGTGCAGGGACTTGTGTTCCAGAAGCGCCTGAAGGAAGTCCGTGCGGTTGTCGATACGCTTACGGAATCTACGCCCGATGACGAATCGATGGTGGTGCTCCTGATGAGCACTCTCGCCGAGACGGACCGCAAGGCCGCCTATGAGCTGCTGAAGAAAAAGTACATCGAAGATGGCGTGCGTACTCCGATTCTTGCAAACTTCCTGGGACATTACGAGTATCTGTTTGGCGGCCTGGACAGCGCGAAGGTCCATTTAAAGTATGCCGCCGAGAATATTGTAGACCAGCGCGTCTATGTGACGAGTGCCTACCATACACTTTCGGCGATTGCCTTCAAGGAAAACAAGCCGAAGGATGCCGTGCGTTATGCTGAGAAGGCAGATTCCGTAGCGCTCGGCGGCGACAAGGCGCAGCTGGCCTTGACTTATGGTACCGCGGGAATGTACGGCAAGGCCTACAAGATGCTGGATTCTCTGATTGTGGTGTGGGACAAGTGGACTCCGATGGAGGGCATTGCCGATTCCGCCTCGATGAAACGCATGGCTTATGACGTGGAACGCAACCGTCGCCAGTTCCGTAGCGTGTACGCGCGGATTTTGTGCGTGGAAGCGCAGGAAATTTGGCAGAAGGATATTGGTGATTCCGCAAGGGTCAGGAAGTCGCTTGCCTTGCGTGAACGTGCGGACGTGTTTTATCGGGAATTGGCAGCGAAGGATTCTGCAGATCTCGGAATTCGCGTGTTGATGGCGATGAACCTGGAGCGCATGGACCGCTACGACGAAGCCTTCGCGATGTTCGACTATATTCTGGGATTTGCGGAGCCACAGGTTGACGTGGCCGAAGTCCAGAACTACTACGGCTATACATTGATTGACCTGAACCGTACTCCCGAGGAATTGGACAAGGGAATTGCCCTGGTTGAAAAGGCTCTTTTGCAATCGGCTAAGTACAAGGATTCGGAACCATCGGAGGCCTATGTGGATTCCTGGGCCTGGGGCCTTTATCGCAAGGGCAAGTTTGCCGAGGCGCTTGAAACCATGAAGCAAATCAAGAGTCCGCGTTTCGATGAAGATTTTGTCTATTGGGAACACATGGCGGCTATTCAGGAAGCGCTCGGTATGGCTGCCGAAGCCAAGGCGTCCTACAAAAAACTGAAAAAATTGCAACCGCATCACCCGGCAGTGAAGAAATATTTTAAGAAGTAACTTTGACTTCTAGGACAAATTAGAAACGTAAATTAGAAAAGCCCGCACAAGTGTGCGGACTTCTCTTTTGTGGGAGGAAATTCTAATTGCAGGTTCCGTATTTTCCGATCTTCGAAATGTTGAAGGAGGAAACGGAGCCAGCACCCATATCCTGATAGGCGAAGACTATCTCGACAATCTGCGTCAGGAGTAGATCTCGGTCATATGCTTTACCCCATCCTATATCCTGCTTAAAATCAGACCAGGCAAAGTTCTTCGTGATATTCTTGCCGGGGGGCAGGGCGACTCGGAAATCGTTATATTCCATAGCCGCTTGCCCTTCTTCATTGGGATGCAAGCCTATTCTCATCTTGGTGTCCGTAGAATAGGTAACGCAGATTCCACCCCAGTCGGTGATGTCTACGGCATCGTGATTTTCCGTCAAGAAGAATCCGAAGCCCATGTAGGGGTACATATAGGCAGGCCCCAACGTAGAGACTCCGCATATACCATTACAGGCACTGACAATGCCTTCCCAGTCTGCGGCGGGCCATGTCCAGTAGGAGTTGCCATCGTCACGTTCGTCTGTGTAGGCGAACCATTCGCCTGGACCGAAGCCGGCCTCTATCGTTGCATCCTTTTTTGCTCCGCACCAGAACTCGTTCTTGCAGTCAGAGGGTTGAAGCTGTGATGCAGACATAGCGTCACCGACAACCAACGGAGTGAACGATGTTTCATCGTCTTCGTCATATGGGGTTATTGTTCCTTTTTGTACAAGGGTGGTGTCGCCTCCTTGAATCATGTATATGTCCCCACTTGCCGTGACGATAACTTGCGGCGTAGTTGCCGGTGTACTGGGCACCTCTGTGGGAGTTCCTGCCGGATCTACGTTGACCGGGTCGGGAGTAACTAACGGATCGGGCGTAGTTGTCGGATCGATCACTGTGTTATCCGCAGCGGGGGGCGTGACGGTCGGCGTTGTCTCTTGAGGTGTGGTTGAGCTGTTGCTTTCGGCATTGGCGTTTGCGTTCGTATTCGCATTCGTGTTTGCCGCCATATCTTCAAGACACCCTGTAATTCCAAGGGCTATCGTAGCAGCAAAGATTTTTAGGTAAATGTTCTTCATAATTCCCTCCCGTTTTGAAACGTTATAATAAGGAATATACCTTGAAAAAGGGCGAAGGGGATTTTTTTTTGCGATGTCTATATTTCAATATGGAATGTTTTTATTTGGATTATTTGTGAAAAGTGGCGAAAAAAGTATATATTGAAGGTATGTCTATAAATGGATCCCGTTTTTTCAGTTTGAAGCGGCTGGCTCTTGTGGCCCTGTCGTTTGCATTTTTGCATACGCCCGTTTTGGCGGCTGGCCTCGTGAAGCAGAATGTCGATACGACCGACGCGATGGCGACGCTCGGTAATTATGACCGCGGTTTCTATACGCCGCAGGTGCTGCACCTCAAGCCCTCGGGAACAAAGCCGATTGAAAAACCGTATGGCAAGCTGTTGCATTTGCGTGCCGAAATTTCGGAATTCAGCAGCAACGCGATGCTCGGCGTCGATACAGCGGGCGGAAAACGCGATACGCTGCGCGGAGTGAGCCAGGACCTGACGGAAGATGCGCTGAATGTCTTGCAGCAGACCTTCGACAATATCCGCGCGAACAAGGGCTATGTGATTGTGCGCATCTGTTATGACCCGTGGTACAATGGGCGAAGCAACGTGACGCCTGAACATGAATGGGTACTGAAACATGTAAAGCAGCTTGCGCCGGTGCTCTCGAAAAATACCGATGTGATCGTGGCGCTTGAGATGGGGATGCATGGCGCTTATGGTGAGATGCATTCTGACACGAGCATTACCTACGATCGCGTAGCCGAGGCGGTGAACCTGATGCTCCGCAATACTCCGCCGGAACTGAAAATCCTCACGCGCACAGGGAACTATTCGGCGAAGGTCTTGGGCTTTGACAATTGGGGAGTCGACTTTCGCATCGACGGCGAGAAGTTTGCGGAGATTGCGAAGGCGAAGGGCGACACCATGTACCGCGTGGGAATGTTCAACGACGGCTACCTGGGAACGCAGTACGATTACGGCACTTGGGGCGCCGACTGCAAGACTTCCATCTGCCGCGAAGAAGGCGTGGCCTGGCTTGAAAAGTATAGCATCAACACGCCCTACGGTGGCGAGGCCTTGACGACGGCGAGCGGCTACCAGGTCATCAATACGCCGGAGTTTTTGGCGTACGAGGGATTCCGCACGCATACAAGCTATTTGAATATCCAGTGGAACAACAACCTGATTGATAGCTGGAAAAAGACGCCCTTCAAGCAGAAGGATTTCGATTACGACCCGGCGCGTGTCGATTCGCTTTCGGGATTCAAGTACATCAACGACCACCTGGGCTACCGCTTTGTGCTGCGCGAATCGTGGCTGAGCGATACGGTGGGGAGCGACGGAATTTTACGTGCGAAACTGCGCATCCAGAACGTGGGCTTTGGAAACCTGACGTGGAATGCTCCGGTAAGGCTCGCCATTTTAGAGGATCTGGAAGGCAGCAATTTGACGGTATGCCCGACACCGACTTATTATGAGTTGCCGGACGTTGATTCCCGCAACATCCATAGCCGCACTATCTCTATTGCGGGCGGTGATACCGTGATGACATTCGACGGGAACAATGAACTTGAAATTTCGGTCAAGATAAAGGGGAACGATAGGAATCGTTATCAGGTGTATCTGAAAATCGGTGAAATCGAATTTGCCAACCGCGTGCCTACTGGCATAGGGTCTTGCGGCGAAGAACAGCCTGCCGTTTATTTGGGCAAGATCTATGTCGATGAAAGTGTGAAGACGACGGGTTTTGCGGCTCGCGAGCCTTCGGCTGGCTCATTGGGTGCCGAAAAGAAAAACGCCCCCTTCGTTCAAAGGGAGCGGCATAATGCGATTATCCGTGATGGCGAAAAACGCTATAAAGTAAATGGAGCTACGCTTAGGTAGAATTTTTTCGATGGCGCTTAACGGCGTTCGTCTATTTGGTAGGCACCTACCTTGACTGCGAATTCGTGGCACACGGCTTCGGGATCGCTCTTGCCGAAGATGGCGGAACCGACGACGAACACGTTCGCGCCCGCATCCTTGCAGGCGAGGATGTTGTCGAGCTTGACGCCGCCGTCGATCTGGATGTTGAGTTCCGGCTTCATGGCGCGCAGTTCGCGGATCTTGTCGAGACAATAAGGAATCAGGCTCTGTCCGCCGAATCCCGGGTTCACCGACATCACCAAAACCATGTCCACGATGTCAAGCACGTACTTGATGCTTTCGAGCGGGGTTGTCGGGTTGATGGCCACGGCGGGCTTGACGCCGAGTTCTGCGATTTGGTGCAGCAGACGGTCGAGGTGGTTCGTAGTTTCTGCGTGCACGCTGATGATGCTTGCGCCGGCTTTTGCAAATTCGCCCACGTAGTTCTCGGGGTTTTCGATCATCAAGTGGCAATCGAGCGGGAGGTTGGTGCCCTTGCCCACGCAGGCGGAAATGCCCGGGCCAAAGCTGATGTTTGGAACAAAGTGTCCGTCCATGATGTCGAGGTGGACGAGGCCTGCACCACCGTTTTCGATGGCCTTGAGACCGTTACCGAGTTCGAGGAAGTTTGCGTTCAATACGCTAGGGGCGATAATTTGCTTAAGCATAACCCAAATATAGAAAAACGTTCATCACACAAAATTGCTGATTAGTCGGGATAGTAAATTTTTATTAGACAAATTCTGTTTTTTTTACTATCTTTGCGCGTAAAAACAAAGCAAGGAGATGAATATGTCCAAAGGTACAAAGACTGTTGTAGCTAAGCCCGCTACCAAGAAGGCTGCCCCGAAGGCCGCTCCTAAGGCTGCCGCTAAGCCGGCTGCCGAAAAGAAGGCCCCGGCCAAGAAGGCCGTTGCTGCAAAGCCTGTCGTCGAAAAGAAAGTTGCTGCAGCCAAGCCGGCTGCTAAGAAGGCCGCTCCTAAGGCTGCCGCCAAGCCCGCCGCTCCGAAGGCCGCTGCTAAGGCTCCCAAGAAGGTGACGGTTGTGTTCGAAGCCAACTGCCCGCTCGCCACGACCGTGTCTGTCGCAGGTTCCTTCAACAACTGGGCTGTCGACAAGGACATGCTCAAGAAGGACAAGAAGACTGGTCTTTGGACTGGCAAGGTGACTCTCGATGCTGGCGATTACGAATACAAGTTCGTTTGCGATGGCCAGTACTGGGACGAAGGCGACAACAAGGTCAAGCACGTCTAATCTAGATGAAAGGACGGGCCTTCGGCCCTACAGACGAAAGACGAGAGAGGTTTCGGTTTGCCGAAGCCTTTTTCATTTTGTGTAAAGTCAGCGCAAATCTCACGCCACCCAATTCTCTTTCCCCAAAGCGAAGCGACCCCAAAGCACGTCAGTGCGACCTCATACCTCATAGCCATTTTCTAAATTTTCTCCGTATGACAAATTATTCCATTCCTCAAGAAGTTTTTGTGAAGGCTGCCGAACAGTACGGCACTCCCCTCTGGATTTATGACCGCGCCACGATTGAAAAGTGCGTGAAGGATGTCCAGGTATTCGACACCGTTCGCTTTGCCCAGAAGGCATGCCCGAACCTTTCCGTGGTTTCGCTCATCCGCAAGCTCGGCTGCGTCGTCGATGCCGTCTCCGCTGGCGAAATCGTGCGTGCCCTCAAGGCCGGATTCAAGGGCGGCCAGCAGAAGGGCAAGACTCCTGAAATTGTCTACACCGCAGACATCTTCGACAAGGACGCTTTGGAGCTTGTCAAGGAACACAACATCGCCGTGAATGTGGGTTCGCCGGACATGATCCAGCAGCTCGCTGATTTCGGCGTGAAGTCTGAACTTACCATCCGCGTGAACCCGGGCTTTGGTCACGGCCATTCTCGCAAGACCAACACCGGTGGCGACCTTTCGAAGCACGGTATTTGGCACGAACAGATCAAGGACTGCATCAAGCTCGCACAGGCCAACGGCATGTGGATTACAGGACTCCACATGCATATTGGTTCCGGTACGGATTTTGAACACCTCGCTCAGGTGTGCAACGCCATGGTCGACGCGAGCCGTCGCCTGGGTTCTCATTTGCGCACCATCAGTGCAGGGGGCGGCCTCCCGATTCCTTACCACGAAGAAGAAAAGGGCAACCGCATCGACGTGAACGCCTACTACAAGCTGTGGGACGATGCCCGCAAGCGCATCCAGCAGAGCATCGGCCACGAGGTACACCTTGAAGTGGAACCCGGTCGCTACCTGGTGGCCGAAAGCGGTTACCTGATGGCTGAAATCCGCGCCGTCAAGAAGCAGGGCGACAACTTGTTCTACCTGGTGGACGCCGGCTTTACCGATCTCGTTCGTCCGAGTTTTTACGGTAGCTATCATGCCATTTCCATCATCGCCCGCGACGGTCGCGAACTGAACGAAACGGTGGACGCCGTTGTCGCAGGTCCGCTCTGCGAATCCGGTGACGTGTTCACGCAGGAAGAAGGTGGCTTTGTGGTGACCCGCAAGCTCCCGAAGGCCAAGGTCGGTGACTTGCTGATTCTCCATGACGCCGGTGCCTACGGTGCCGCCATGAGCAGCAACTACAATAGCCGCCGCTACGCCGCCGAAACGATGTACACCAACGGTGAACTGAAGGTGGTGCGCGAACGTCAGACTTTTGAGCAGTTGCTTCAGAACGACCGGATTATCGACCTATAAGTTTCGCATAGGTTTGTTATGATTTTAAGGCTTTCGTCAGAAATGGCGAAAGTCTTTTTTTGAAATGTCGCCTATTGTAAGACAGCCTTGAATTCGGGTATTGAATTATTCTATATTTGCCCATACCAATTGGTTCAACCCTTAAATCAAGGCAACAAAATGTCAGATCGTTTTATCGTGACCGGTAACTTCACCGACGATCCGTTCGCCATCGACATGGCGCAGTACATCGGACTCCGTGAAGATATTTCCGACATGGTCTCTCTGAAGACCTTCGCTAACTCCGAATTCTGCCCCCGCTACATGCTGGACGTGGATGATATGGAACATATCGGCCGCCGCCTGGAAGGCAAGATCGTGCTGATTTGCTCGGTTTCGAACCATGAACGCAGCCGTAACGACTACGCCATGCGTAACTGCATTTTGGCCCGCGCCGCCAAGGATAACGGTGCCGAACAAGTCGTTCTGGTTGAACCGGACCTCTTTTACAGCGCCCAGGACCGCGGTCCGCACCGCATCGGCGAACTCGAGAAGGACCGCCCGGATATCGACCTGAAGAAGTTTGACGGCCAGGCCTTCACGAGCCTCCTTTACGCCCAGCTTTTGAAGACCTCCGGCGTCGATGCCGTGGTCACCGTTCACAACCACAGCATCAAGGTGCAGAAGCTCTTTGCTGAAATCTTCGGCGAAAACAACTTTCACAACCTGATCCCGACCGACGTCTACGCCCACTACATCAAGAACAGCAACTTTGTTCAGACCGGCAAGGACGGCAACAACCTCGTGATCGTTTCCCCGGACAAGGGCGCACGCCCGTTCATGAACGCCGTTTACGAAGCGCTCGACCTGCCCGAATGCAAGCGCGTGGTGATGGACAAGGTTCGTACCGGTGAACGCGAAATCAGCATGACCTTCAACCCGGAACTTTCCGACATCAGCATCGAGGAAATCGAGGGCAAGGACGTGATCGTGTTCGACGACATGGTCCGTACCGGTACGACGATCGTGCAGTGCTGCGAACACATCAAGAAGGGTAACCCGAACCGCGTGTGCTTCGGCGTGACGCACTTCCACACGAGCCCCGAAGCCCGTGAAAAGCTTAACAGCCACGCTATCGACGAAATCCTCACGACCTCGACTCTCCCGGATATCATGAACCGCGACTGCCAGGGCCGCCTCCGCAAGAAGCTCACCGTGATGAAGCTCGGCAAGTGGATCGCACGCCACGTGATGCAGATGTACGGCTTGGATGACGGTCGCTTCGAGAAGGACTTCTACAAGATCGACATGAGTTCCAAGAACCCGCGTTGGCCCCCTCAGTTCTTTTAATTTGTAGGTGAAACTGCGAATGCGTTTAAAAGGCTCCCCCTTTTTGGGGGAGCCTTTGCTGTTTCTAGATGGAGTACTTTAAAGGTTTAAAGGCTGTTCAGCTATTCGTTTCGCCTACATCGCCTGCAGCAAGAGTATCGCGAGCACTTGTCCGCTCAAGATTCGTAGCAGCATGGTGAGCGGGTAGACCGAGGCGTAGCCGATGTTCACTGCTTCGCTGTCAGCCTGGCTGTTCGCGAAGGCGAGGGCGGGCGGGTCGGTGGTGGCGCCCGCGAGTACACCGCAGAGCGAAAGGAAGTTGACCTTGAAGACCAGGTGTCCGACGGTTGCCATGATGGCGAGCGGGACGAAGGTGATGATGGCGGCCAGTCCCATGTAGTAGAGTCCGTCGCCGTTCAGGAGCACGTCGAAGAACTTGATGCCTGCATTCAGGCCGACGCAGCTGAGGAAGAGCGTGAGGCCGAATTCGCGGAGCATGAGGTTTGCGCTGTTCGCCATGAAGAAGTTCAGCGGGCCAATCTTGCGTTTGCGGCTGAGGAGGATGGCCACAATCAGCGGGCCTCCGGCGAGACCGAGCTTCAGCGGTGTCGGCATTCCGGGGAGGGCGAGCGGGATGCTTCCGACGATGACTCCGAGGAAGATGCCCAGGAATGCGGGCAGTATTTCGGGGTGGTCAAGCGCGGTGAGCGAGTTTCCTAGTTCCTTTTCGGCGGCTTCGATGCCTTCGGCGGTACCGACGACTCTTAATTTGTCTGCGAACTTGATGCGTAGATCGAGGCGCCCCGTGAACTTGAATCCGCTGCGGACCACGCGGCTGATGTTGACTCCGTAGCGTTCCGCGAGTGCGAGCGATTCAATGGTGCGGCCGAGAATTTTCTTGTTGGTGACGAGGATCGTCTTGACGACTATCGGCTTGTCGGCGTTGCTCGTTACATGCGTGATGGGCTTTTCGAGGCGGTGTCCGATAATCTTTTCCATGGCGGCGACCGCTTCGGGCATGCCCACGATGTGCAGCTTGTCGCCTTCCACGATGACGGTATTTCCGTTTGGGGTAGTGATGTTCCCGTTGCGCAGGAGGCGAGTGACCACGACTCCGCTTGAAATCAGGTCGGGGATATCCTTGAGCGTCACTCCGAACAGGTTGGGATTGTCGACCGTGAGGCTGCAGGATTCGATTTCCTTGGCGTTCGCCGCGATGTCCTTGGCGTAGTTTTCGGCAGCCTTGGCCGGATTCTGCCTAAAGATGACTCGCATCAGGATCATTACCAGAATGATGCCGATGACGCCGAACGGATATGCAACAGCGTACCCGATACCCGTAAGGGATGTGTCCACCCCGGCCGCGGCAAAGGCTGAATTAGCGGCTCCAAGGGAGGGCGTATTCGTGACAGCGCCACAGAGCATTCCGATGAGCACGGGTACGTTGTTATGCATATCAGTAAAGAAATACAGGCAGAGCGTCGTGATGACGCCGAGGAGCACGATGCCGGTCGAAAGGACGTTCAGGACCAGGCCGTGGCGGCGTATGGAATCCATAAAGCCGGGGCCCACCTGCATACCGATGGTATATACGAAGAGAATGAGGCCGAATTCCTGGATAAAGTGGAGAACGTTGCCTTCAACGCGGAGGCCGAGGTGTCCGAGCAGGATGCCCACGAAGAGAGCCCCTGCGCCCCCGAGGCTGATTCCCTTGACCTTGATCTTGCCGACCATGAGGCCGATGGATGCCGTGAGGGCGATGGCGATAACTTGCTGGGCGACGGAGGGCTTTGTGAATAAGTCGATGAGCCAGGTCATTATTTCCTCTTTCCGAATGTTTTTTGAAATAATATTACTTTATTTCATCTAATTCTGATTCTTGAATTCTGAATTATTTCTTAATGCAGCGGACAGAGGCGAAGATATTCTTGTTGTAATGTTCGAAAGTCGTGAGGGTGTCGGTGACGCGTGCAAGATAAGCCCTGGAATCGTCATACTTGTCGCTGGTCCAGAAACTTGCGCTGGCATCCTTGTCGGCGAATTTGCCGTCGTAGTACTTGAAGCCGGCGAACTGGAGATTGAATCCGGCGGCATCCTTGAGGGCATCGGCGTTCTTGTCGGCGAAAGCGGCCTTGTAGTCTTCGAGGGTCGGGAGCGTCCAGCCGGTGGGGCAGAGGTTGTTATTGGCGGCGTTCCAGGTGTAGAGTCGGCCGGTCGACTCGCAGTTTGCGTGGTTGTTGTCGTAGCAGGAGCTGGAATCGGGAATGTAGACGGCCATGTTTTCGGCGGTCCAGATCTTGTTGGCGATCTTGACGGTTTTGTAGACCTTGTCGGGGCACGAAAGCGTGTTGGAAGCTTCGTCGTAGTTGCAGGTGTTGGCCTGTTCGCAGGCGGTAAAGGTGGCTACGGCGCACAGGGTGGCGGCGATGGTCGTGATGGTCTTGAAAATCTTTTTCATAAGTACTCCTTTGTTTTCGCAAGCAAATTTAGAACTGCCGATTCATATTGTCTAATAGATTATTTATATTTAATTCATCAATAAAATTGATGAATTCTTCTTGGTAATAAAATCGTATGGAACTGACGCATCTCAAGTATTTTCTGGAAGTCGCCCGTACCGAGCACGTGACGCAGAGTGCCAAAACCCTTTGTATTGTGCAGCCTGCGCTTACGCATGCCCTCCACAAGCTTGAAGAGGAACTTGGCGTAAAGCTTTTCAAGACGCAGGGACGAAACATCAAGCTGACCGAAATCGGGGAATATTTTTATAAGAAAGTCAAGCCCCTTTACGAGGATATTGAATCGCTTCCGGCACAGCTCCGTGCCATGGAGAACGAGCAGTCCGCGACGGTCAACCTGAATGTGCTTGCGGCGTCTTCTTTCGTGACGAACGCGGTGATTCTTTACAAGCGGAACGATCCTGATTTGCGCTTTAACCTGGTGCAGAACGAAGAAACGACACTGTACGATATCTGCGTGCGCACCTACGCCAATTACAAGGCTTCTGTTCGCCACTACGGTGGTGAAGATTCCGAAGAGGAAAATTTCGTCTGCACCGAGAATATCTACCTGGCGGTGCCGAATACGGCCCAGTACCGAAAGCGCGACAGTATCAGCCTCAAGGAATTGCAGGAGACTAATTTTATCGGCCTTTACGGTTCCAAGCAGCTGCGCAGCATTTTTAACGAGTATTGCGAACGTATCGGTTTCAAGACGCACATCACCTTCGAAAGCGACAATGCGCTTGCCGTGAAGGATGCCATCGCGAGCGGCATCGGTGTGGGGTTCTGGCCGGAGTTTTCGTGGGGACGCATCAATAACCGCCGCATTCGTCTCCTGAAGATTACGGATGCCGAATTCAAGCGCGACATCGTGATTACGCTGCGTAAAAACAAGCAGGATAATTCCCGCAGCGAACGCTTTTACCTTTTTTTGACGGGGCTGTTAAGGCGCGCCTCCAGCCGCAGGCGCGGTTAGGCATTGCGTAGGGTTTTCTATCTTTGCCGATATGGATAGAGCACGTCGCCGTAAGTTTGGTCAGAATTTCTTGGATGTTCCTACCGCGCAGATGATTGCGGGTGATTTGCCTGCGCAGGCGGGCGAGGCCGTGCTGGAGATCGGCCCTGGGCACGGCGCGTTGACGGAACACTTGCTCGACCGCGCCGTGCAACTCACTGCTGTCGAGATCGACGAGCAGTGTGTCGAATTTTTGGAACAAAAATTCCAGGGCCGCGAGAATTTCCGCATCGAGAACATTGACTTTCTCAGGTTCGACCTCCAGGCATTCCTCGAGGCGCACGAAAAACCGTGGGTGACGGGAAACCTCCCGTACAATGTGTCGACCGCCATCATCGCGGGGCTTATGCCGAAACTGCATCTGACCAAGGGTTTTATGGGAATGGTGCAGCTCGAAGTCGCCGAACGCATCTGTGCCGCTCCGTGCAGCAGTAACTATGGCAGTTTGTCTGTACTCGTATCCGCTTACGCCGACACGCAGATTTTGAGGAAGATTGGCCCCGAACATTTTACGCCGCGCCCGAATGTCGATAGCGCCACCATGCTGCTTACGCCCAAGGCGGATGCGCTGCAGGCCCCCGAAGGCTTCTTCGACTTTGTCCGCGCCGCGTTTACGCAGAAACGCAAGACTCTCGCCAATTCGTTCGGCCGCGCCTACGACAAGAAAAAGATTCAGGAGGCCATCGAGTTATTGGACTATCCGACGACGGTCCGCGCCGAGGAACTTTCCCCCGCGCAGTTTTTGGAATTCTATAGGGTAATAGGAGACAAAGAAAAATGACAATGTCAAAATATCTCGCGAGTACCGCATTGGTACTCGCTTTTACTTCTGACGCTTTTGCGCAGTATGGCGGAGCGCCTGTATACACCACCCAGCAGGTCCCGTATACGCCGGCGCCCACGGTAGAACGCGAATCCAAGGTGTCGCTGTTCATGGGAGCCGATCTCGGCTACAATATGACATGGCAGAGCTATGACGAGGATAGTGATTACGGGGATGGCGAAGGAAGGATTGTCCAGTCGTCTGAATTTGACGGCAGCGGTTTTTTCGGTGAATTTTCTTTAGGCGTCTTGATTAAGGATGTCGTGGGTGCCCGTGGATTTTTAAATATTGGAAGCCAGTCGGGTGAAAGTTCCTATAAGGGCGATGAAATTGATTCCGTTTGCAAAGGCGTAAATACGGATGTAACGGATATCCGTTTCGGTATCAAGGGGACGTTCTTCCCTCTGAACGGTTCGGACTCCCCGCTGTATAATTCGTATATCGAAGTCTCGGCTGGCGTCGGCCTGCATTACTACGATGATAGCTACGCTTCTTTGGTGGACCACGAATTTTCGGGGCCGTTGTTCCTGAAGTTTGAAATGGGAAAACTGTTCCCCATCGGCAAGACATGGAATGTCGGCGTGGGTGTTGCCTGGTCGATGGATATCGAAGGGCAGTGGGAATCGTCCGATACCCAGGATGTCAGCAAGTCCGATATTGCCAATACGTTGTGGTTTGGCGTGAAATTTGCTCGCAAGAAGAATAAGTTCTAGCCAAGAAAAATAAATTCTAGCGAGTTGTCAAGCGGACCTGTCATGGAACGCCCAGATTTTATTATTTTCTTTATATGAAGAATTTATCCTTAATTTGCACATTAGGTTTTTCCTTCTTCCTGTTCGCTTGCGGTGGGCACAGCGGCTCGACAGGTGGCAACGAAGTCGATTTCTCCAGTTCGTCGGTTGACGATTTCAATGTCGATGACTATCTGGATTCTGCCGCGATCGGAAGCGGCTTCAATTCGGGAATGGGTGCCTCGACAATCGTCAGGGGCGTTTTGAACGATTCCAGAAGCGGAAAGGATTACAAGACAATCCAGTTCGGTCCTTATGTCTGGATGGCCGAGAACGTGAATGACGGGATTCATTCGTCCTATGGCGAATGTTATAACAATGATTCGCTGCTGTGCGAACTCTACGGAAAGCTGTATCTGGAAGAGGATGCTGCGTACGTGTGCCCGCAAGGATTCGGCTTGCCTTCGGAAGATGACTACAAGTATATGATCCGTTTTGCGGGATCCCTTACGGATTCGGAATTCGGGTTCAATCCGCAAATGGGTGGAAGCTGTGTTGAGGAAAAGGGGACTATCGTTTGCTCCAATGCGGGGCTTTCGTCGGACTTGGTTACGGGCGATTACAGCTATGTGCGTATCAAGAACAAGGCGGGTGCGCTTTTTGGAAAGGTCAGTTCGAAGGGCTATTATTCTGTCCGTTGCATGAAGTTCACGTATTTTGTGGAGAACAAGAAACTTCTGCCTGATTGCGATTCTTCGGCCTACAGGTTCGGCGATATTTTCGTGGCGAGCGAAGGAAGTAATTTCCGTTGCAAGGACGGCAAGTGGGTAGATGCTGTGGATTCCTATTGTCCGAGTTCTGAACGCGGACAGCGGTATTACTACAATGATATCCTCTATGTTTGCGACGATTCCTGGAAGGAAGCTACCATGAACGATCTTGATGAGAAGTGCAATAGCGCAAATGAATGGACTGTCAAGAAACTGAACGGGAAAAGCTATATCTGCGAAAACAAGGAATGGCGCCTGCCGACGGAAATCGAGGATAGCCTTGGCCTCTGCACTCCTGAGCGTCTAGGTAAAATTGATTCCTTGGTAGAACCGGATACGACCTTGTATTACTGCGGTGCGAATGGTTGGCGCAAGGCGCAGCTGTCGGACTTTATGGGAAAATGCGACAGTACCCGGTATTACAAGGTGGACAGTTACAGGGGCCGCCATTATACTTGCCGCACGACAGATAAGTGGGATCTCTTGGATAGAATTGAAGATAGCCTTGGTGTGTGCTCTCCCAAGATTGCTGGGAAGATGGATACCCTCAAGATGAAATTTGATACGACGCTCTACTATTGCGATACGACTTCTTGGCGAGAGGCGACTTTGACCGATGCGTATGGTGAATGCGATAGCACCAAGTCCTACAAGGTGGTGGATTTTATGGGGTACACCTATACCTGCCGCAAGAATGGGCGCTGGGAATCGCTGACCTCTACCGAAAAGGATATCGGCGTTTGTACGCCTAGCCGTTTGGGCAAGATTGACACGACGACCTCCAAGGCCGATTACTACTGCGATTCGACAGGATGGCGCTCGACGGTTGTCGAGGACTACTTCGGGGAATGCGATGAAAAACAGAAGTACACGACGCTTTATTTCAAGGGCAGCGACTATGGCTGCGAAAAGGGCCCGAAGTGGACTCTCCTCGACTTCCCCGAAAGCGATCTCGGCTACTGCATTCCTGCAATCAAGGGAACCATAAGGATTGACCACACTGCGAAGGATTACATTTGCGATTCCGTATGGCGCGCCGCGACAAAGGAAGAAGTTCTCGGTACATGTTCTGAAGCCCGCGAAGGGGAGAGAAAGACGTATGGGACGACCCGATATGTTTGTTCCTTTGAAGCTTGGCGTACGTCAACGAAACAGGATGATTCGCTAGGTGTCTGCAGCAAGAAGACCTTGAAGAAAGTGGGCGAGGTGGGTTCCACGGAATACATCTGCAAGCAGGAAGGCTGGGTCACCTATACGATTATTGACGCCCATGATTCCTGCACGGAGGCAAGGGCGGAAACGGTAGTAGAATTCCAGTCCAAGAAGTATGTTTGCCGCAACAAGGCATGGGTGGCTTTGACTGGAGTTGAATCCAAATATGGATTGTGTACTTCTGCGGAATCTGGCAACCTGGTCGTGTATGGCAATAAGGTGTTCAAGTGCGTGCCGCCGAATTGGACGGAAGGCACGGTGAGCGACCTTCTGGGTTCCTGCACGAAGGCAAGGCTTGGCGTTATCGATACCGTTGGCACTCAACCGTATTTCTGCAGTGAAAGTGAAGGCTGGTTGCCGTATACGACTTTAGATCAGGAACTGGGATTCTGCGAGAAATCGAAACGCGGAACGATTAAGAAACGGAACGGGGTTGAATACGGCTGTACCTATAATAGGCGTAAAAGTACTCCGAGATGGCGTCAGGTGGACGGCCTGGATTCCACTTTCGGATTCTGCGACGGCTATATGTATGAATGGCATGAAGCAGGTGGAAATGATTATCTCTGCGGAGATGAAGAAGATGCCTGGGTGAGGGTAACTCCGGGATTCTTCTGGGGCTACTATACCTACTGCGATGACCGTGCGACATGGAAATATGGAACCATTGTCGGGATGCAGGGTGAACATTTCTATTGTGACGGGGCGCTGGAAGATTCCTCGAGAAGTCTCGTTGGCTGGCATCGGATTACGGAGATTGACAGTGCGGCGGGATTGCGGAAGGGCGATCTCATTGCAGGCATCTGTAAGAAGGGTATTGCGGGTGATACCATCACGGTCAAGGACGAACGCTATTTCTGTGGACTGAATAAGAGCTCGAAGTATGAATGGATTAAGGCTACGAAGGTGGTTGATTTCTACGGAAAATGCGGCACGTCCAATGCAGGAGTGCGAATCACGTTTGATGGACTTAACTTGCAATGTATCGATGGCGTGTGGAGCCGTGATGCGGCGGACTATGGCTCGTTCAAGGATTCAAGAGATGGCCGTGTTTACAAGACAATCCAGATTGGAGATCAGGTATGGATGGCGGAAAACTTGAGGTACAAGGCTACAGGAAATACCTGGTGCCCGGACAATAACTTCAGTGCTGCGGCATGCGAAACCGATGGCGTCTTGTACGACTGGGCGACCGCCCTGGCGCTGCCGAGCGAGGCGAATTCGGTCATATATGATTTGGCTGACACGGCTAACCACCAGGGAATCTGTCCCGATGGCTGGAGGGTTCCTACGGAAACGGATTGGGAAGAACTCGCGGAAGGCCGCGCCCTTGAGGATTTGAGGTTGCCCACCAATTACCTTGATACCGTGAGTACGAATAAGTATGGTTTTTCTGCGAAGAACGTGGGGTATGTATATGTCTGGTACAGAAACGGCATCGATCGCGTGGAAGAATTTACGACTCCCACACGATATTGGACGACTTCGCAAAATACCTATGAAATTAGAAATACAGGTAATGCGATTTATGTGATCGATGTATATAATGGAAAGCGGTCTTACATCTGGAAGGAAAACGGAAACGCGCTCCGTTGCATCAAGAAATAGAAACCCAAGGCCCTGCGGGGCCTTTTCTTTTTTTATCTTAAGAGTATGAAGAGTTTATCATTATTTTTGACAACAAGTGTTTCAATTTTCTTGATTGCTTGCGGCGGGAACAGTGGCTCGACGGGGGATGGCAATGAAGAATTGGATTCCTCCTCCAGCTCAGTCCTTGATGAGCTCAATCCTGATGAATATCTGGATTCTGCCGCACTGGGTAGTGACTTCAATTCGGGGATGGGAACCGCGTCCATTGTCAAGAGCGAGGTGAGCGATTCCAGAAGCGGAAGGGATTACAAGACAATCCAGTTCGGGCCCTATATCTGGATGGCCGAAAACGTGAATGATGGAATCCATTCGTCCTATGGCGAGTGCTATTTAAATGACTCGTTGCTATGCGAGACTTATGGTAAACTTTATAAGGAAGAAGATGCGGCTTATGTTTGCCCGCAGGGTTTTGTGTTGCCTTCGGAAGATGACTACAAGTATATGATCCGTTTTGCGGGATCCCTGACAGATTCAAAGTTCGGATTTAACTTGCAGATGGGTGGCAACTGCGTCGAAGAAAAGGGGCTGTTGACTTGTTCCAACCTGGGCGAGTCCGCTGATCTTATCACGGACGATTACAGCTATGTCCGCATCAAGAACAAGGCGGGGGCCATATTCGGCAAAGTCGATCCTAAGGCCTATTATTCCGTACGTTGCATAAAGTACACGTACTTTGTGGAAAACAAGAAGCTTCTTCCGACTTGCGATGAGTCCTCTACCAGGATGGCTGATATTTTCGTGGCGAGCGAAGGAAGTAATTTCCGCTGCAAGAATGGCAAGTGGGTGGATATCGTGGATTCCTATTGTCCGAGTTCCGAACGGGGACAGCGGTATTACTACAATGATATCCTCTATGTTTGCGACGATTCCTGGAAAGAAGCATCCATGAACGATCTTGAGGAAAAGTGCACCAGCGAAAATGAATGGACTGTCAAGAAACTGAACGGGAAAAGCTATATCTGCGAGAACAAGGAATGGCGCCTGGCGACATCTATCGAAGATAGCCTTGGCCTCTGCACTCCGGAACGCGTCGCCAAGATCGATTCCCTGGTAGGTTCGGATACAGTCCTGTATTTCTGCAGCGTGAATGGCTGGCGTAAGGCCCAGCTGACGGACTTTATCGGCAAGTGCGACAGTACCCGGTATTACAAGGTGGACAACTACAGGGGCCGCCGTTATACCTGCCGCACGACGGACAAGTGGGATCTCCTGGACTGGATGGAAGATAGCCTTGGTGTGTGCTCTCCCAAGATTGCAGGGAAGATGGATACCCTCAAGATGAAATTTGATACGACGCTCTACTATTGCGATACAACTTCTTGGCGAGAGGCGACCCTGGTCGATGTGCACGGCGAATGTGATAGCACCAAGTCTTACAAGGAAGCGGAGTTCATGGGTTCCTCCTATGTCTGCCGCAAGAATGGCCGCTGGGAATCGCTGACCACGACCGAAAAGGATATCGGCGTATGTACGCCTAGCCGATTGGGAAAGATTGACACGACGACCTCCAAGACTGATTACTACTGCGATACGACCGGATGGCGCTCGACGGTTGTCGAGGACTACTTCGGCGAATGCACCGAGAAGCAGAAGTACACGACGCTTTATTTCAAGGGAAGCGACTATGGCTGCGAAAAGGGACCGAAGTGGACGCGCCTCAGTTTCCCCGAGAGCGATCTCGGCTACTGCATCCCCTCTATCAAGGGCGAAATCAGGATCGACCGGTATGCGAAGGATTACATCTGCGATTCCGTATGGCGCGCCGCGACGCAGGCCGAGGTGCTCGGAACGTGTACTGAAGCCCGCGACGGCGAGAAAAAGTACTTCGGGACAACGAAATACATCTGCGCGTTCGAGGAATGGCGCAAGTCGACGACTTTGGATGACTCGCTTGGCATCTGCTCAAAGGCGACTTTAAAGAAGATGGGAACGTACAATTCGAAGGAATATATTTGTATGAAAGAGGGGTGGGTCATCCCGACATTGATTGCGGTGCATGATTCGTGTACCACTGCGCGCGAATATGAAGTCGTTGAGTTCAATGGTGATAAATATGGTTGCCGAAACCAGAAGTGGGTTCAGCTGGGTGGAATTGCCGCGAAGGCGGGTTACTGCACTCCTGAAAGGGATGGCGAATTTGTCCTTTATTACGAGGAATCTGGGTTCAAGTGCGTGAAGGGGTCGTGGAATTCGGCTGGATTGTGGGAGGGCTTAGGTTCGTGCAATTCGTCGAACCTTGGGCAGAAGGAAGTTCTTGATGGTGTAACTTTCTTCTGTGCAAAATCCGGCTTGTGGCAGAGATTTACCGAAATGGAAGAAAAGTATGGGGAGTGCGACTCAAAGATACGAGGAGAGATTGTAACGCATAACGGCAAAAAATATGGATGCTCGCCTAGCCGCTGGAGAGAAGTGACTACACTCGACGAAGCCCTGGGCTTCTGCGATGGTTCTGGCTTTGTATGGAAGGAATACGGTGGTATTGATTACGTCTGCGGCGATGGCAATAAAAAATGGACGAACTCTACGCAGTGGGCGATGTATGGGGCTTGCGACAGTCGCTATCCATGGAAATACGGACTTATCGTTGGTTACGAGGGAAAGCGCTACTATTGTGATGACGACTTCTCTCTTTCTAATACGACGACTGCTTGGCATACGATTTCTCCGATAGATAGTGCCGCAGCAAAGGGGAAGAAATCCATTGTTGACGGAATTTGCAAGGGAGCCCATGTCGGCGATACCGTATCTTATCAGGACACGCAATATTATTGCGGTTTGAATAAGAACAATGTGTATGTGTGGATTGCTGCGACTCGGCCGGATCAGTATCTTGGTAAATGCGATGCCACAAATGCAGGTGCCGTGGGCAAGTTCCAGGGCTATAATATGGAATGCTACGATGGTAACTGGCGCAGGAGTCCGTCTGATTACGGAAGTTTGACGGATTCCAGGGACGGGACGAAGTACAAGACAATTAAAATCGGAGAACGGACGTGGATGGCGGAAAACCTGAAACTTGAAGTTTCAGGTAGCTGGTGCGCAGGAACCCAGAACGGTTGTTCGGAATACGGTCGCCTATACAACTGGCATACGGCCATGAACCTTCCGGCGAGTGCCAATACGACTGTGATTGATATGAAGGATTCGGCATCGTATCAGGGCCTGTGTCCCGACGGGTGGAGACTGCCGCTGCAGTCGGAATGGAACGAACTTCTTGGAGAATGCATTGTTGGCGGGTTGAGCAAGAAGATGACGGGGTACGATACCCTGCATACGGATGCTTGCGGTTTCTCGTCGATGCCGGTAGGCTATATCAAGATTTTCTACAGGAACGGAATAGACTATACCGAAGAACTCAACATGGAACTTACGGGATATTGGACCACGGTGCAGCCTGCCGATACTACGGCCGAAGCATTCATCTTCTGGGAAAATGGTAGCGGAAAGAAGAGGGTAGAGGCGAAGAAGAACGGCTATCTTGTCCGTTGCCTCAAGAAATAGCGACTCTAGGGGCATTGGCGCCACCTAGGGCCTGTTGAGTTTTTTAGGGCCAAATGGCGCTGTGCGAGGCTGGGGGCTCGAAACAGTAGCCCACGATTTCGCTTACGGTGCTTGCGAAGTGCTTGAGGGCAACCTCGGCGTCGGAAGTCCGTCGAATATAGTTCAGCTTGTTGTGGTGCCCGAAAATGTTGTAGCGGGGGCCGCCCTTGCCGTGGTTGATTTCGAAGCGGATGGAGGTGTCGGTCGGGATGCCCGCGATGTTGACGGTGTGCCGCAGGATGGTCTTGTCGTCGTTTTTCACGATGTTGATCAGGTTGCTTGTATCGATGTCGCTATGGCTTGCGGAAAACATGTAGGCGCAGGTCGTTGACGAACGGAGCGATTCCACGATTTCTTCTTCGCTGAGGTTCTTTTCATTGCTGGCCTGGGTGTTGGTTGCTTGATTTTTCATGTGACGTTTCCTTCTTTGTTACGTCTATATATCGATACGAATGAGGAAATTGTCAAATGATTTTGGAAATGAATTTTCTAAATTTTAGCCCGAAAATTTAATGAGGCCGCGGCGGCTCCGCCGGGGCATTAGAGGAAAAAATGGCAAAGTACAATCCGCAAGAGATCGAAACCAAGTGGCAAGCCTACTGGGAAGAACATCAGACTTTCAAGACGGGCACCGATAAGTCCAAGCCCAAGTATTACTGCCTGGACATGTTCCCGTACCCGAGCGGCGCGGGCCTGCATGTGGGCCACCCCGAAGGTTACACCGCCACCGATATCATCTGCCGCTACAAGCGCAGCCGCGGTTTCAATGTGTTGCACCCGATGGGTTGGGACGCTTTCGGCCTCCCCGCTGAACAGTACGCCATTCAGACCGGTACGCATCCGGCCATTACCACCAAGAAAAACTGCGACAATTTCCGCCGCCAGATCAAGCGCCTTGGCCTCAGCTACGACTGGAACAAGGAAGTCAACACCACCGACCCGAAGTATTACAAGTGGACGCAGTGGATTTTCAAGCGCCTTTACGGCACCTGGTTCGATGAAGCCCAGCAGAAGGGCCGCCCCATCGAAGAACTCCCGATTCCTGCCGATGTGGAAGCAAAGGGCAAGGAAGAAGTCCGCAAGTACAAGGATTCTAAGCGCCTCGCTTACTACGCCGATGCTCAGGTGTGGTGGTGCAAGCACTGCAAGATTGTGTGCGCTAACGAAGAAGTTTTGAACGATGGTTCTCACGAAAAGTGCGGCACCAAGGAAGTGGAACGCCGTAACCTCAAGCAGTGGCTCATGCGCATTCCGCTGTATGGCGACCGCTTGCTGAAGGGCCTCGACAAGCTCGACTGGCCGCAGGGCGTGAAGGACATGCAGAAGAACTGGATTGGCAAGAGCTACGGTGCCGAAGTGGATTTCCCGATTGCCGACGCTGACGGCAAGCCGACCGAAAAGAAGCTCCGCGTCTATACCACCCGTTGCGATACGCTGTTCGGTGCCACCTACATGGTTGTTGCCCCGGAACATGCGATGGTGCCGGAACTCACGACTGCCGAACAGAAGGCCGCCGTGGAAGAATACGTGCACGCTGCCGCTCTCAAGAGCGACCTCGACCGTACCGAACTCGCCAAGGAAAAGACCGGCGTGTTTACCGGTAGCTACGCAGTGAACCCGCTCACCGGCACCAAGATTCCGGTGTGGGTTGCTGACTACGTTTTGACGGGCTACGGCACCGGCGCCATCATGGCCGTGCCTGCTCACGATACCCGCGACTTCGATTTCGCGAAGAAGTTCAACCTGCCTGTCATCTGCATCATGGAACCCGATGCAAGCTGCCCCGAGGACGTTCGCCCGAAGGTTCTCGCTGGCGAAGCTTGCTGGGCTGCCGACGGCACCTACATCAACAGCCAGAACGACACGCTTTGCCTGAACGGCCTCAACAAGAAGCAGGGCATCGCGAAGGTCATCGAATGGCTCGAAGCGAACAAGATTGGCAAGGCCACGGTGAACTACAAGCTCCGCGACTGGCTCTTCAGCCGCCAGCGTTACTGGGGTGAACCGTTCCCGATTATCCACTGGGAAGACGGCGAAATTTCTACTGTGGACGATTCCGAACTTCCGGTGCTGTTGCCGGAACTCAAGGACTACAAGCCGGGTGACGGCGGACAGTCCCCGCTCGCAAACGCCACCGAATGGCTCCAGGTCGTCGATAAGAACGGCCGCAAGGGTATCCGCGAGACGAACACCATGCCGCAGTGGGCTGGCTCCTGCTGGTATTACCTCCGCTACATCGACGCCTGCAACGGCGACGCCTTCGTCGCGAAGGAACTCGAAAAGTACTGGATGCCGGTTGACCTCTATGTGGGCGGTGCCGAACACGCCGTGCTCCACCTGCTCTACAGCCGCTTCTGGCACAAGGTGCTCTTCGACCTCGGCCTCGTCTCTACCGACGAACCGTTCCAGAAACTCTTCAACCAGGGCATGATTCTCGCCTTCGCTTACGAAGACGCCGCTGGCTCCAAGGTCCCGACCGACGAAGTTGAGGAAAAGAACGGAAAGTTCTTCAAGAAGGGAACCGACATCGAGCTCAAGCAGATTGTGGCGAAGATGAGTAAGTCCCTGAAGAACGTGGTGAACCCCGATGACGTCGTACGCGACTACGGTGCCGACAGCCTTCGTTTGTACGAAATGTTCATGGGTCCGCTGGACGCCGTGAAGCCGTGGCAGACCAAGGGCATCGAAGGCATGAACCGCTTCCTCGGCCGCGCCTGGCGTTCCGTTGTCGGCGACAGCGATGAAGCCCCGGTGTTCGTTGACGAAACCGCTCCGGAAGCCATCGAGAAGGTGATGCACCAGACTGTCATCAAGGTCACGAGCGACATCGAGAACATGAGCTTCAACACCGCGATTAGCCAGCTGATGATCTTCAACAACGAAATGATGAAGATGGACAAGCGCTACCGCGAACCGTGCGAAACATTCGTCAAGCTGTTGCACCCGTTTGCCCCGCACATCGCCGAAGAAATGTGGAGCATCCTCGGTCACAACGAATCGCTCACGAACGTCGCCTGGCCGGAAGCCGACCACTCCAAGGCCGTGGAAAACACCGTCGAGGTCGTGTTCCAGGTGAACGGCAAGGTCCGCGCCAAGGCATCCGTCGCCAAGGACATGGACAAGGCCGCTTTGGAAAAGCTCGCCATGGACAACGACCGAGTGAAGGAATTTACCAAGGGCATGCAGGTTGTCAAGTCGATTGTTGTGCCGGGTAAGTTGGTCAACATCGTCGTCAAGCCGGCGTAAGGATTAGCCTGCCCCGGACTTGTTCCGGGGTGAAGTCCATTGTGGTCCCCGGCAAGCTCGTGAACATCGTGGTGAAATAGCCACAAGCCGAGCGCAACGGGACCGCTCGCGGGCCCACTGCCGAGGCGCAGGCTACTGCGATGAAGTCGCAACTGACACAATCTTTGATTGTGTCATCCTGAGCGGAGCCCATAAGGGCGAAGTCGAAGGATCCAGACCAGCGCGTCATCCTGGAGCGTCCGTGAGGACGCGATAGGATCCATAAAAATTCAGACCGTAGCCTAACCGCTGCGGTCTTTTTTAGAAAATACAATCAAGAATCTCTTTGCAAGATTCAATTGTCGCTTCAAACGGAACATCTTTTGCAAACGAAGATTTTTTTTCGCGTAGTTAATCTTCATTCAATACCACCGTCATAAGTTCCGCCACCTTGCTTTCTATTTTCAAAGTCTGTGCATAGCGGAGAAGTTTGCGTATGTCCTTGTCTTTTGATTTTGCGTAAAGCCTGAGCGCCTTACCGTAAATTTCGGCATCGATCTTTCGGCTGTTCTTGATGATGTCGCAAAGCGTTCGTTCCATGTCGTAGCTTTCCACCAGATGCCCAAGCGAAGTCTTGATTTCGTGGACTCCTAGCTTATATGTTTCGTCGTGTGAATCCGTGTGGATTGCGACGGAAGGGTTCGGAGAAAATGGCCTGTAATTCTTGGGTCCGGTCACTTCGAAGTAATCCGGGAGCTGGTCCGTTAGCCCATGCAAGAATAGTGCGGAAACGTATGAAAAGATGAATTTGGGATACTTGTATTGAAACACTAGGTAATCGTCCCGGATCCATTGCTCCTGGGCGTAAAAACCCTTATCTATCTTGACAAGACCCTGCCTTCGTACAAAATCCGTCAAGAACCACGAAGGAATCTTGTGGGTGTCGACTTGCTTTCGCGTGATATAGCCGCTGTTTGCGTTCAGCATTTTTTCCAGTTTCTTCTCGTTTGTTTCTTGCATTTCAAACTAAATATATAATAAAATGGTTGAAAAGGCAAGTTTTTGTTTCTTTTTTACCCGCTACAGAACATTAAAGATGCGAAAATCCCCGCGAAAATCAGGAACGGCAGACCCTTCAACAGCAGCGTGATGGCGCAGGCATCCCCTGCGTCGCCAGCCCCGAAAAGAGCCAAAATACCTAGCACGATAAGGAAAGTTACCAGCATAGAACCTCGCTGGTACAAATATACATACCTTGGATGTCATAATATGACAATTTGAGGATTTGTTGAAAAAGGGGAAAGCTTTCCCCTCGCTCGCACTTTGTTGCTCACTACCTTTTCTCCTAGGGGTTTTGCCCCTAAAACCCCAAATTGAGAGCCTTCATCCCTTTTTCGCGTCATTATGAGGCTCTTTATAGGCCGAACTAATTTTTTTCCCGCATTTTTATTTAAATTACGAGCGAATTGAGTTTTCAAGCTCTTGTTCTCACGCTGAAATCTGCAAATTTCCAATGTACGAGAACAAGGCGAACGCTCACGCGAATGCGTCTTTTGCTCCGCTTATGGCGGTGTGTTTTGGCGTGTTTCGGCAAACTGCACCATAAATGCAGTGTTGTTGCCCGTTTTGGGGCGTGGGTCGCTCGCGTTTATCGTACATGGGCATGCAGAGCCTCAGCGTGATAAACCGTGCGATTCCACGCCTTTTCCTGTCACCCCAAGAAATCGCGTAATCAAATAGTCGAACAAGAGCGCAACCCGCGGTTGCGGTCTTTGCCGTAGTCGCAAGGCGATTTGATAGATGGGTGAAACATTTGACGTAAAAAGCAACGAAGAACAGTTGCAGGTGATTCGCACGACGGAATCTCCGCTTTTGGTTATTGCTGGCCCCGGCGCAGGCAAAACCAAGACTTTGGTGGATCGAGTATGCCATCTGATTTACGACTTAAATGTCACTCCCGAAAATATTTTGATTGGCACATTTACCGAGAAGGCGGCCAAAGAATTACTTTCACGAATCTCAACAGTTTCCGCCAATTATAAGGTCCAAAAAAATATTTCCGAAATCCGAGTAGGGACATTGCATTCGCTGTTCCTAGACTTTTTGGAAGAATATCGAGAATATACGGATCTTCGTCGTGGGTACCGAGTTCTGGATGATTTTGAACAACAATACCTTGTTTACCGGAACGCTTCTAAATTCAATCAGGTTGAAGGACTGGCTGAAATTCTTGAAAGTGAATCTGCATATGGTTGGAAATCTGCGAAAAAGATTTGCTACCTGGTAAACAAGGTTGCCGAGGAAAATCTGGATTTAGAAAAACTTGCTCAATGCAAAGAATCAGATCGTCTTCTGGCTTTAGCACAACTAGTTTCAGTATATCGCAAAATTTTGTTTGAAGAGAATGCGCTGGATTTTTCGCTGATTCAAACTAAAATGTGGGAACTTCTTGATAATCAAGATGTGCTCAAGGATATCCGAAAGAAAATCCATTACATCATGGTGGATGAGTATCAGGATACGAACCGAATTCAGGAACAGATTCTCTTGAAAATGGCGGCTCCCGACAATCGCATTTGCGTGGTTGGCGATGATGACCAGGCCCTTTACCGTTTCCGTGGTGCGACTGTCGAAAATATTTTGCGTTTTCGAGACAAATTCCCGGGCCTTTTCAGGAGCAAGTGTAAAAAGGTCGAGATGGACAAAAATTATCGTTCCCATCCGGATATCATTGATTTTTACAACAAATGGATGGAGCGTCCGTATGATGGCGAGTGGGGCGAATTTCGTCACAATAAGGTGGTTAAATGTGCTGGCAAGCAGAATCGAAAGAATTCTCCATACACGGGCGTTGTCAAATGCATGGGGCAGAATGTCGATGAATGGTGCCGCAACTTCTACAATTTTATACATAATCTTGAACTCAAGGGCTCATTAACTGATTATAACCAAGTCGCGCTGCTCGCTTATTCCGTAAAGAATGAAAAGATTGTCGCTTTAACAAATTACTTGGAAAAGCGCGACATCCCTGTGTTTTCACCAAGATCGGGACAATTCTTCAATAGAAAAGAAATACAACTTGCTATCGGTGCATTGCTGTTTCTTTTCCCAAAATGTGAAGAGACATATTTGGATGACGGAAACAATGCGAAGTTCATGGAAGGAATCTGGGCGTATTACGATTTATGCCTAGATGTTTTCGCAAATGAGTTAAGGAAAAAGCCCAAAACGCATAGAGAATTACAAGTGTGGGCTGTTACGAAGGCGAAGGAAATTGCCAAGTCGACAAGAAATACGGACTACACCTTTGCAAATCTATTCTACGAGATGCTGCAGTTCCCATTATTTGCAGATTTCTTGGATATGGAACTAGATAGCGGTGTAAAAGACTTGCGTCCTCTCTATAATTTGGGTTTGTTTAGCCAGCTGCTTGCCCGCTTTGAAAGCATGAATGGTATCACGGGTATCTATGCTGACGGGAAAAAGCGAACGCAGGAAATTCGCCGTTTGTTTAACGAATATTTCAAGTTCCTACACGATGGCGGGATTGCTGAATTCGAAGATTTTGATATGGTGACACCATCTGGCTGTGTTAGCATTATGACAATCCACCAGAGCAAGGGACTTGAATTCCCGGTGACTTGTGTTGATTCGTTGGACTCATGCCCCCGTAAAAATTACGATGAACTTGATGTTGAAATTGCAAAATATTATCACGGAAAAGATCCGTGGGAACCTTTAGAGCGCACCAAGTTCTTTGATTTTTGGAGACTTTACTATACGGCTTTCAGCAGGGCGCAAAATTTACTGGTGTTGACCGGCATTGATAATAGTTCTGGGCGTGAAAGAGGCGAATTTAGAAGTCCTTCAAAATACTTCGCCCATGTTTATGAGAGTGTCCCTGATTTTACGAGGCTTTTTGCAGCGGGAACACCGGACATATCACTTGATTTGGTCAAGCCGAGCAATGTCAAACATCAGTATTCGTTTACCAGTCACGTGCTTCTCTACGAAAACTGCCCGACGCAATACAAGTTCTTTAGGGAAGTTGAATTTAGTCCCGTGCGTACTAACGCAATCTTGTTCGGAACCTTGGTGCATGAGACCATTGAAGATGTTCACAGACAGGTGCTTGCAGGAAATGTCAAAAATGTGACTTCCGAAAATATGCGTGAATGGCTGCAAGATAACTACCGTCAGATTTCCAAAGAATTGGGTGTTTATTTACGTCAGTCTTCATTGGATTCCATTTTGAATCATGTTGAAAATTATGTGGACTATGCAAGTCGCGATTGGGCGAAGGTGAAAGAAGCCGAAGTCCCCTTGACATTGCTTAAGGAAGATTACATTCTGGAAGGTCGAATTGACTTGATCCAGGGTTCCGGTGAAACATTGGAAATCCTTGATTTCAAGACGGATGTGAAGCCTGATGTCAATAACGCCAAAGACCGTGAAAAACTGAATCGTTACAAACGACAACTTGAAATCTACGCACACATTGTTGAAGAAAAGTATGGTAAGCCTGTAAGCAAGATGCATCTGTTCTACACAGGAACAAAGGATGGCTCGCCATACGTGACATACGATTACAGCCGTAGTTCAATAGAAAACACTATGAACGAAGTTGCCGAAGTGGTGCAGAAAATTGAACGCAAAGATTTTACACGCACTCACGAGCGAGACCCCAAGAAATGCTCGGAATGCGACTTTAGACACTATTGCAACAACCATTGTTAAAGGGAAAGATTATGACAAACGAAAATGACATGTTCAAATTCGAAATGGAACCTATCAAAGGCTTCCCGGAACTCCGCTGGGCGGGCAAGCGTCCCTTTACTGGAACAGCCTATTTCCCGGCTCAACTTAAAGAATCTTACGGAGAACCTGCTGAAGATGGTTGGATGAATAAGCTCTATTGGGGTGACAATTTGCAGGTGATGAGTCACTTGCTCAAAGAATACCGTGGCAAGGTGAATCTGATTTACATCGATCCGCCGTTTGATTCAAAGGCTGATTACAAGAAGACAATTGCTTTGCGTGGGAAAAAGGCCGAAAGCGATTCTAGCAATTTTGAAGAAAAACAGTATGGCGACATCTGGACGAATGATGAATATCTCCAATTTATGTATGAAAGATTAATTCTCTGTAAGGAATTGCTAAGTGATACGGGATGTATTTATGTCCATTGTGATTGGCATAAAAATCATTATTTACGATCAATGATGGATGAAATTTTTGGATATAGCAATTTTGTGAACGAGGTGATTTGGCATTATTCTGGAGCTGGAACACCCAAAGGATGCTGGGCAAAACGGCATGATAATATTTACTTGTATGCAAAATCTGCGAAGTTTACTTTTAATGCAGATGAAGTTCGAACGGAATATGCAGAAACAACAAGAGAACGATTTAGCCATACAATTAATAATGTTAGAAATGGAATTAACTTCGGTACACAATCATTAAACCCGTTGGGAAAGTATCCTGAAGATGTATTAGACGTCTCAATAGAGGCTCCATCAGCAAATGTTAGAACAGGATATCCAACGCAGAAACCCGAAGATTTATTAGAAAAAATACTTAAGGCATCTTCCAATCCCGGCGATATTGTATTTGACTGCTTTATGGGGAGTGGTACGACACAAGCTGTCGCTATGAAGTTGGGGCGCCGTTTCATTGGTGCGGACATCAATCTCGGAGCAATTCAAACGACGACAAAGCGCCTTATCGCTCGTGCTCATGATATTGAATCCGACACTACTCAAAAATGCTATACAGGTTTCGAAGTCTATAACGTAAACGATTATGATTTCTTCCGCAATGAATTGGAGGCAAAACGCCTCATCATTGAAGCCCTCGGGATGCAGGCCTTGCCGGAAAACAACCTCTGGGACGCCGAATTGGATGGCCGCATGGTTGCAATTCTTGGAATCAATCGTATTGCGACTGCTGCCGAATTCTCTAAAATCGTAAACAATATTGATATCGGTGACTGGACCCGCCGCCAAGCAGAAACACCGAATAAGCCCATTGAAAAAATTACCTTCGTCTGCATGGGCCATGACCCTAATCTCAAGGCCATGTTCATTGAAGAAATGCAGAAACTCGGTTTCAAGGTGGATCTTGAAATCGTGGATATTCTTCGCGACAAGAAAGATTTGACATTTAAGCGTGATTCCGACGCCCGCATTAAAATTAGCGGCAATAATCTATCCATTACCGATTTCTATCCTATGAATCTGTTGCAGAAACTTTCTATCCAATGCGAGGACGTTTCTGACTGGAAAGAATTGGTGGATTCTGTGATGATTGACTGGAATTATGATGGGACTACATTCAGCCCGAGCGTTACGGACATTCCTGCCAAGAATGAAATGGTCAAGGGAGTCTATGAAATTCCAAAGGATGCCGGAACAATCCATGTAAAAATCACCGACTTGCTCAGTGAAAGTTGGGAAGGCTCTTTTGAGGCGTAGAGGGTGATATGGCAAAGAAAAATATCGTAGAACTTCCTTTTTACAAGTACTTGTGGAATTTCTATTCCGTCCACAAGGCTGAAATCAAGAGTGAATACGACCCGCTAACCAAGCGAATCCTTTCGCATGCCAATCCGGAGAATCCAGGTGCGTTTCTTCGTAAGCCGCAATATGAAGCCTTTGAAATTTACGTATTCCTAAAGGAATACTTGGACAATCCAAAGCTGTTTGATTTGTTCAATGATTGGCGGCATAACAAGGGAAAGTTTTGCGTCAAAGATACACAGTTGTTGGAATCCATTTCGACGGACCTTTTTGCCGAACAGGAGGAAATGCAAAAAATCGAAGATGCGAAAATCATCGAACCCGCTATTACTCAATTACAAAATCTGAGACAGACTTATTCCAACTACATTTTCTCACTTACGATGGGAACGGGCAAGACCATCCTGATGGCTCTTTGCATATTCTACGAATTTCTACTAGCGAAGAAACGTCCGAAGGACTTGCGCTACTGCCATAATGTTCTTGTCCTTGCTCCTGACACAACTGTGCTGCAGTCGCTCAAGGAAATTCTCACCTTTGACAAGTCAAAAATTTTCTCGCCGGAATATGCCAATACCCTTGACACGATTCTCAAGTTTCATTTCTTGGAAGACGATGGCATTAGTCTCTCGACGATGGATGGTTCCGACTTTAACGTAATTATTTCGACAAGTCAAAAAATCATCCTAAAAAAGAAGCACAAAGAAGATTCTGCAAGCATTCAGTTGTTTAAGGAAAGCTGGGAATCTGCTATGGAGAACAATCCTAATGCAGACTTATATCAACTTGATGAAACGGAATTGACTGCAAACCAGCGTTATGTAAAAATTACGCGACTTCCGCAACTTGGAATCTATGTGGATGAGGCTCACCATGCTTTCGGCAAGTCGCTCAAGAGCGATATGCTTGATCGCAGCAAGGAAACGAGCCTAAGGCTTACCATTGACAACTTGGCCAAGGAACTTGAACGTTCTGGATCTAAGGTGGTGGCTTGCTATAACTTTACGGGAACTCCTTATGTCGATAACCAATTGATGCCTGAAGTGGTCTATGAATATGGGCTCCGCGAAGCAATTGACAATCGCTACCTAAAGGAAGTCGATGTCAAGGATTTTGACAATGTGAAAAGCGGCACTTTCATTGATAAATCTATTGATGAATTTGTTCAGCAACATGTAAATCAAAAAGGAGTATTCAAAAGATACGAAGGGATGCTCCCGAAGATGGCTATTTTTGCAAATACCATCGAAGAATTGACCAATGACTTGAAACCCGCCGTAGAGAAGGCTCTTATAAAGCACGATATTTCGCTAGATTCCATCTTGGTCAATGTGGGTGACGACAAGGTAACCAAAAGTGATGATTTGCGAGAATTTAAGCTGCTTGATACCACTGAATCTCAAAAACAATTCATTTTGTTGGTGGGCAAAGGAAAAGAAGGCTGGAATTGTCGTTCCTTGTTTTCTGTCGCTTTATATCGAGAACCCAAGAGCACCATCTTTGTGCTGCAGGCCACAATGCGTTGTTTGCGTTCCATAACGGAACAACAGCAGCATGGCATCGTATTTCTTTCCTCTGAAAATCTCGTCATTTTGCAAAATGAATTGCAAAGTAATTTCAGAATGTCAGTCAACGATTTGACGCATAAAAATACGGATACAAAAAAAGAACGCCGGATTTATGTGCGCAAGAAGGTTCCCGTCAAGATGATGGAACAGGTTTCTACATTCAAGGTTGAACCTAAGCAGGTCGGTGAATACACCATTTTTGACGAAACATTTAATTTTGACTTGTGGCGAAAAACAGAAGGCTCTCATACGCTGCGTAATATTGATTCGGCGGCAATCCGAAAAGAAATACGTAGTTCTGTTGACCGCACATTTACGCCGTATAGCCTAGTTGCGGAAATATCACTTTACTTGACGCAGCACGAGTCTTCTGGTATTCTTTTTTCACCTTGCGAAATTCGCGAGTTGTTGGATCGTTCTACGGATGGAATAAACAAGATTCTGGAAAAGGTGAATTATGCAAATGAAATTCTCTACGACTTCGTCATTCCAAAACTTTTCAGTCAACTTTACAATGTCAAATATGAAGCTGGCGAGCCTAAGGAAGTCATAAAGTATATAGTCAAGGATCCTCCAAAGAATGGTCCTGATGAAGGTTCCGCATATTACACTATGCGCTTTAGCGATGACAAATTTGTTTCCGATGTGAGTGCCAGGTATAATGCGTTCAATCAGATGGATGGCAACAAGAAAAGCTTTGATTTGTCGGGATATGGCTTTGACTCAAATCCTGAACGACAATTCTTTGATAGAAACCTCTTCAACAATAACGAAATTAAGCATATCTGGTTCACGGGAATGCTTACTAACGGCCAATCCAATTTCTACGTGCATTACATAGATCCAGAATCCCATTCGCTTCGCTCGTACTTCCCTGATTTCCTTGTCGAAGACAATGCAGGAAAATTCTACATCGTTGAAATCAAGGGCCGTAATCTGATAAGTCATCCGTCAACACGAGCAAAAGAAGAATATGCGAGACAGATGGCGACATTAAGCAAAATGGAATATGTGTTCATTCCAGATGACTTGGCAGATATGATATTGCAGGAATTCATTTTCCAATCTCAAGTGAGTAATTCTGTTGTAGAATAAGTGTGGTACTTGGTATGAAAAATATCATCCTTATAGATTATGAAAATCTCCTGGTCAAGAATCTTGATGAACTCTATGACCTTGACTCAGAAATCTGCGTGTTTATTGGTCCAATGCAAAAGAAGTTGTCTGCCGATTTAGTTCAGAGTGCGCAAAAATTTGGCTCTCGTTTAAAATGGATTCCGATAAGCCGTCAAGGAAACAATGCGCTAGATTTCCATATTGCTTATTATTTAGGGCAAGTCTCTCAAAATGAACCGAAGCCGTTTTTTCACATAATTTCGCATGATACGGGTTTTGATGCTCTTATTGACTTTATGAGAAGTCAAAATCTTTTTATTGATCAAGTAGAATCTATTGATGACATTCCCTTGATAAAAAAGATGAAGGAAATCAAAAAAGATCCCGTTGCCTTTATTAAGGGGCGTATTTTAAATGTTTCGAAACCCAAGAAACTTTCAACACTTCAAACAGCTATCAAAAAGTGGCTTGAAGAAAACGATGAAGGTGTTGTGAATGAAATAATTGAATCCCTAAAAAAGAAAGTCTTTTTAGAGATTGATGAAAACGGGAAAGTAAAATATTTAGAGAATGCAGAATAAAAACAATTGCGTTAGGGATAGTGACCCCTTGGGGAGGAGACTTGCAATGGAAATCCCCGCCTTCGCGGGGATGACAAGTGTAAGGCTCCGTTTTATGAGGTTGGGCGGGAACGGAGTGAACCGGGCAACCCATAAAATATAGCCCGACCCACGCCAGTGGGGAACGCCCCCAAAAAGGCGATATTAAACGGTTGGCTATTTGATTTTTTGCCTCTATTTATATATTTTATAAGAAACAGGTCCCATTAAGGTGAAAGCAGGCTTCATGCCATGCGTTTCGATAGAAACCTAGCCTAATACGGGATCTATTTTTTTATCTAGCGGATTTTTCGGTCAAGGATTTTTTAAAATTGTCCACTAAGGCAGGACATCGCACCTTTTGAGTCTGTCCACTAAGGTAGGACCACTCGCCTTTTGTTTCTGTCCACTGAGGCAGGACCACGCACTTGTTGCCGATATCTCGACAATAGTTAATATATATAAATTCCTTGAGAATGTCAATATCGTGTTGCCAGGCCATAGCCTGAATATACACTAAATGGCAAAATCCCGCAATAGGGGAAACTTTCCAACGTATCAATTCTTTTTTCATATCAAATCCATCTGCTTACAGGCGAAAAAAAGGAAAATTATCAAACCTGTCATTTTATGACATCTAAATGAATGTATGTTTCCTGTGTAGGCCCAAAACCACAGGAGGTTCCTATGAGCGTCGTCATTTTGAGATGGAATCCGGAAATTTCCAGCTATGGCATGAACCGTTTCAAGAATGCCATGGAAGAAGCTCGGAATGTGCAAAAATGTAAAAAGATGGTGTCGTAATATGATAATCTGGGGCTTGGAACAAAAGTTTGGCCTTTTCTGATTGTTTTTTAGGAATATACCTGAAATCTTATACGGGGTGTATTTTTGTGTGTGCCGGATGACGCGGTACAGGCCTTTAACTATATTTTCCCCGCTGATTTTTACAAAACAGAAACCCAAAAGAATGGATTGAATCCAATATGAACGAAACACAGACCAATGCACCCGAAGCTCAGGAAGTGGCTCCCGCCACAGCCCCGGCCCAGGATGTGCAGCAGCCGGCTCTCGTTGCACCGCAACCTGAAGCAAAGGTGAAGGGCAAGTTCGACGAACAGCTCGGACTCATGCTCCCCTCCGATGCAGCCCAGGTTCAGGCGCAGCTTTCTATGCCGGGTATGAATGACGACATGGTTTACAAGATCGTGGAAAACCACGCTGGTAACCATTCGGTTCTCTATAAGACCTACGATCAGGCAGTTCTTGCACGCGACGTTCGCGATTCTATCGAAAACGCCGGCGGCCACAAGGTGTTGCCCATCGCCAAGGCCAAGCTGGGCTCGACCTACTGCAAGGGCGAATTTTCGACCGAACAGGGCTGTAAGGGCGACTCCGACACCTTCGGTATCGGCTCCCTGATCGAATTCCAGGCAACCGGTCTTATCGTGGTGATGGTGGTTATCGTGGGCCTCACGGTGCTCTGCTACCTCACGAACTTCATTATGGCTAAGCTCGGCCTCAACAAGGACAAGGCTCCGGCACCTGCAGTTAAGGCTGCTCCCGCTGCCGCCGCTCCCGCCGCCGCAGCACCGGTGACCATCGGTCCTGCCCACTGCGACTGGGATCCGAACGCAAAGAGCGTTCATCCGGGCTTCACCAACAAGCAGCTCCAGGCCTTCCTCGGCATTGCCGCCGTGGCAGCCCTCGAAGAACACCCGGGCATGAGCAACGACCAGTTCCTCGCCCTCGTGACCGCAGCGGCGACCCAGGCTATCGGTCAGCCCTGCCGCGTGACTGCTTACA